>ENA-OUNI01000130-OUNI01000130.1-human-gut-metagenome-genome-assembly--contig:-NODE-130-length-31173-cov-4.052052_pt1 | contig 31173 bp, 29 predicted proteins | sample MGYA00242499_ERZ504580 | MGnify/ENA primary metagenome ERZ504580 (study PRJEB26092, sample SAMD00036315) | human gut metagenome | host: Homo sapiens | study: EMG produced TPA metagenomics assembly of... | reverse complement strand
GTGGGAGATGTAAGACCAGGGCAGTTTTTTGAAGTTTCTATTCCTAAATATGGTGAGGCGCCCATTTCTGTCAGTGGTATCGGAGAAGATTATGTTGATCTGACCATACGTAAGGTTGGTAAAGTAACCGGAGAAATTTTTGAATTGAATGAGGGAAGCAGCTTTTTTATGCGTGGTCCTTATGGAAATGGTTTCGAGAAAGAGAATTATCAGGGGAAAGAACTGATCGTGGTAGCCGGTGGAACAGGAGTATCTCCTGTGCGAGGCGTGATCAGTTACTTCGGTGAGCATCAGAATGAAGTAAAAAAATTACATACGATCCTTGGTTTTAAATCTCCGTCAGATATTCTGTTCCGTGAAGATCTGAAGAAATGGGAACAGCAGATGGATCTGATTCTGACGGTGGACTCATCCGATGACGATGCTTATAGGACAGGACTTGTTACAAAGTATATTCCGGAGCTTGAACCTGATAATATCCATGAGACTGCAGCTATTGTTGTCGGACCTCCGATCATGATGAAATTTGCAGTAGCAGAGCTTTTAAAGCTGGGAATGAAGGAAGAACAGATATGGATCTCTCAGGAAAGAAAAATGTGCTGCGGGCTTGGTAAATGCGGCATTGCCGAATGAATGACACCTATATTTGTCTGGATGGTCCGGTATTCTGCTATTCAGAAGGCAAAAAACTGTTTGATTAGGGAGGAAATCATAATGGATATTAATACAAAGAAACTGAAGAAAAATGCCTTCCGTGTATCAAAGGTTCGTGGGCTTACGGCCTCCAGAGTGCGTGTTCCGGGAGGCTGCTGTAATGCAGATGTCATGCAGCAGGTGGTGGATATTGCCAGAAAATATGGAAACGGACAGATTCATCTTACCACACGCCAGGGATTTGAAATTGAAGGAATCCATATGGAAGATATGGATAAAGTTAATGAGATGCTCCAGCCGATCATAGATAATCTTCAGATTAATCAAAATGAGACAGGTACCGGGTATCCGGCATCAGGAACCAGAAATGTCTGTGCATGTATCGGAAACAGAGTCTGTCCTTTTGGAAATTATAATACAGCAGCCTTTGCGAAGAGAATTGAAAAGGCGATATTTCCTAATGATCTTCATTTTAAAATTGCACTTACAGGATGTGCCAATGACTGTATCAAGGCGAGAATGCATGATTTTGGAATTATCGGCATGACAGAGCCACAATATGACCCGAATCGTTGTGTTTCCTGTGGTGCCTGCATAAAAGGCTGTGATAAGTTATCAGTGGATGCGTTAAAGATGGAAAACTACAGGATCGTACGCAACGAAGAAAAATGTGTAGGATGTGGCGTCTGCGTGACAAAATGTCCGACCAGAGCATGGACCAGAAGTGAAAAGAAATACTATCGTCTGACACTTATGGGACGAACAGGAAAGAAAAACCCACGTCTGGGAGAAGATTTTCTGATCTGGGCAGACGAAGACACCATCATCAAAGTTATCCTGAATACCTATAAATTTGTGAAGGAATATATTGATCCCAATGCACCTGGCGGTAAGGAACATGTGGGATACATTATTGACCGTGTGGGTTTTGCAGAATATAAAAATGGGCATTGGACGGTGTAGAGCTTCCACCGGAAACAATCGTGAAAAATAATATTTACTGGAGCGGAATACATTACAGATAATTAGGGGAAAGACAATTAGAATCAATAAAGCCGATGCGGGACTTTTGAATCCTGTATCGGCTTTGTTGATTTTGCGAAGATTTTGAAAAATTTATTTTACTGGTTCATCAGTGCTTTGATATCTTCTTCCGGTGTGGTGATAGGTGCAATACCATAATTTTCCACCAGATAGTTTAGAATATTAGGAGACAGGAACGCCGGAAGAGAAGGACCAAGACGGATGTTTTTGATACCCAGGTGTAAAAGTGTCAGCAGGATACAGACTGCTTTCTGTTCATACCAGGAGAGAACGAAGGAAAGCGGAAGCTCATTTACAGAACATCCAAATGCATCCGCAAGTGCCACAGCAACCTGGATTGCACCATAAGCATCATTACACTGGCCCATATCCATCAGTCGTGGCAGACCACCGATTTCTCCCAGATCCAGATCATTGAAACGGAATTTTCCACATGCCAGGGTGAGAACAATACTGTCAGAAGGTGTCTGCTTCACGAATTCTGTGTAATAGTTTCGACCTGGTTTGGCACCATCACAGCCGGCAACCAGGAAGAAGTGGCGGATAGCCCCTGATTTAACAGCTTCTACTACAGTATCTGCATGGGACAGAATGGCTGCATGACCGAAACCGGTTGTCACTTTCGTGCCGCCGTTGATGCCTGTGCGTGTCTGATCTTCTTTGTAACCACCCAGTTCCAGTGCTTTTTCAATAACCGGTGTGAAATCTTTCTTCTCGTCGATATGAACAGCGCCTGGGAAAGCAACCACTTCTGTTGTAAATACTCTGTCAGCATAACTGCTTTTTGGCGGCATCAGACAGTTGGTGGTGTAAAGGATCGGAGCCGGAAGATGATCAAACTCTTTCTGCTGATTCTGCCATGCAGTTCCGAAATTTCCTTTTAAGTGAGAGAATTTCTTTAAGAGTGGATAGGCATGGGCAGGGAGCATTTCACCGTGGGTATAGATGTTGATTCCTTTTCCTTCTGTCTGTTCAAGTAAAAGCTGCAGATCCTTCAGATCATGACCGGTTACTACAATAAATGGTCCTTTTTCTACAGTAAGTGTAACTGCAGTCGGTTCCGGTGTTCCGTAAGTTTCTGTATTGGCCTTGTCAAGAAGTGCCATACATTTCAGATTGATTTCCCCTACTTTCAGTACAGTAGGAAGCAGTGTTTCCACACTTTCTTCATAACCAATCTTAAATAATGCTTCACAGAAGAAAAGGTTTACTTCGGCATCTTCATAATTCAGAACATTTGCATGATAAGCATAGGCTGCCATTCCGCGAATCCCGAAAAGAATAAGGGACTTCAGGGAGCGGATATCTTCATCTGCATTCCACAGCTGCTGCATGTCATATTCGTCTGATTTACCGCAAGGTGACTGACATTTATTGCAGTCAGGAACCAGTCTTTCTTTTTCTGCTCTGACTTTTTGTATCATATTTTCGATTGCTGCATCGTCAAAACTCACATTTGTAACGGTAGTAAACAGTCCTTCAATTATGACCTGACTGGTACTTTTGGAAATAGCTGCTGCGCTATCGACAGCCCTTGCCAGACCGATCAACGCACCTGTCAGCTCATCCTGTAATTTGGCAGTGCCTGCCTTTTTTCCGCAGACACCTGCATTTCCTGTGCAGCCGGTGCATCCCACTGTCTGTTCACACTGATAACAAAACATTTTTTTATCCATTGTCGTATCCTCCTTTATTCTATAATATTTCCATCAATACCTATGGTTATAACCTGCCAGGGAATGAATTTTCCACTATTCTGAAGTGCTTTTCTGGTTGCCATCTCAAGTCCGCCACAGCATGGAACTTCCATTCTTACAATCGTCACACTTTGAATATCGTTATTTTGGATTATTGCAGTCAGTTTCTCGCTATAATCCACCTGATCCAATTTAGGACAGCCGATTAATGTTACCTTATTTCGGATAAAATCCTGATGAAAGCCTGCGTAAGCGTAAGCAGTACAATCGGCTGCGATTAAAAGCTTTGCGCCGTTAAAATATGGGGCACTGACAGGTGCCAGCTTAATCTGTACCGGCCAGTTCTGAAGATTGGATACCTGACCTGTGGTTGAAGATGGCTTTTCTGATTTGGGTATTTCTGAGCGCTGAATCTGCATGCTTTTAGACCCGGGACAGCCGGCATGAGCAGTTATTGCCTGATTTTTGGCAAATATTTTTTTCTGTGCTTCTTTCACAGCCGCTTCATCATATTCAGGTGCTTCCCGTTCCTCAAAGGAAATGGCACCTGTGGGACACTCCGGGAGGCAATCCCCCAGTCCGTCACAGAAATGTTCTCTCACCAATTCTGCTTTTCCATTAATGATATCAATGGCACCTTCGTGGCAGGCATCTGCACAGGCGCCGCAGCCATTGCATTTTTCTTTATCGATTCGAATAATCTTTCTTATCATTTTACCTCCGTCAATAGATTTAACTTTTGTTTCTGTCAGCATTATAGTATGATAAATACAACTTGTATGTTTGATTTCCAACAAGGAGGAATGATTTTGAAAAAATATTTACCCATTCTAAAAAACAGTCCATTCTTTACAGGCCTTACTGATAACGAGATATTATCTATATTGCATTGTGTAAAAGCAACAACAGTTTCCCAAAAACGAGATTCTTATATTTTCAGAGCAGGAGATTCTACTGAGGTAATGGGACTTGTGGTGTCTGGCTGTGTTCTTGTTATTCAGGAAGACCTTTGGGGGCATCGGAATATTCTGTCGAAATGTCATACCGGTGATTTCTTTGGTGAGCCATATGCAGCAAGCCCGGGTGCTGTTCTGAATGTCAGTGTGGTGGCAGATACGGATTGTGAGATTATTCTGCTAAATGTCCAAAGGCTTCTGATTTCCTGCCCGACTGCATGCGAACACCATCAGAAGCTGATCCGCAACCTGGTCAGTGTCCTGGCAAATAAGATACTGATCCTGAACGACAAAATCACACATGTGGGCAAGCGAACGACAAGGGACAAACTATTGTCCTATCTGTCGACAGAGTCTATCAGACATTCGTCGTTATCCTTTGATATTCCCTTTGACCGGCAGCAGCTAGCTGATTATCTGTGCATTGACCGCGCGGCAATGTCTACGGAGATATCAAAGCTACAGAAAGAAGGTTTTATAAAAACAAATAGAAATCATTTTGAATTGACTGTTTGTAATAATTCGGATTCTGAAATAAAAGTGTGATATCCATCATGAAAAATTGTGTATTACAGTTATGTCAAGTGGATATTCGCAATTGAAGCAGGGGACTTACTTGATTCGGTTAAACTTCGTGTGACAAACGTAGCTGTCTGTGATATTATAAAAGTGATATAAGCGAAAATGACTTTTGCAGAAACGAAAGTATCTTTAAATGATATTTACAAATATACTTCCTCTAATGGCTTAAAGGGAAGTTTTATGGATACGGAACGGTATGAGTACAAATGAGCAGGAAACAGTAATGTCAATGCTGTATGGACTTCAGAAGTAGGAGAACAGTTCGAACATATGTATCGGCTGTTCTTTTTTTGTTTTCAGGCATTAATGCGGTAGTATTTTCTATATAAGTGTTGGGAGATTATATGAAAAAGTTTAAGGCAAACGATAATAAGAGTGAAGAACATGAGATCAACTACAGACAATTCAACAAAAAGCTGGAACTGCTGAATCAGATCCTGTCTCTGATATCAGACATCAATCAGGCATCAGATGAGAAAGAAGTGAAGGACTGTATTCCTGCATTGCTTCAATACACCGGCGAATATACAGATGCAGACAGAGTATATATTTTTGAACTGATGTCTGAAAAACAGGATTATTACAGCAATACCTTCGAATGGTGCAGAGAGGGGATCGTCCCTCAGATTGACAATCTGATTCGTATTTCTGCCGATAGTATGCCGGTGTGGCATGAGAAATTTCTTCGTGGAGAAACTATAATTATTCATGATCTGGAGAAAATATGTGAAACTATGCCTTCGGAATATGACATTCTGAAGGTTCAGGATATTCATTCTCTGCTGGTTTTACCTTTGTTTGCAAATACGCAGTTGAGCGGTTTTATCGGTCTGGATAATCCGGATCTGGTTAATCCCGGTGTTTCCATATCGCTTCTTTCCAATGCAGGCGGACATCTTGCCAGTACATTGAACAATCTGCGCATGTTCAGGATGCTTGAGGAAAAACAGAAAACACTGGAGAGCAATCTGGAGGAACTTCAGAAGGAGAAGCATATTCTGGAAGCTCTCTGCGTAGATTATACCTCATTTTATTTATGTGATCTGGCAAATGATACTCTGGAAACGATCAAACAGAGCATACTTTCCAATGGTACAGAGATTGATGAGATGACGGAGCTGAAATCCAGTTATACCTCCAGAATCAGATTTTATTATGATCATTACGTAATCCGGGAATCAGCACCGGATTTCCTCCGGAAGATGGAACGTCACGCTCTCATAGAGTATCTGCAGAATCACAAGCGTTTTGCGTATCGTTATCAGTCAGTGAAAAACCATGCCGGACATGAGTATTTTGAATTACAGGTGATCCGCCTGGAGACAGGCAACAGGATGATTATAAGATCATTATGGGATTTCGCTATATTGATGATATTGTGCAGGAGGATATGAAAAAGAAGCAGCAGATGGAAGAGACTATGGCTGACCTGAAACTGAATAATGAGATTATCTCTGCAATCAGCAAAATGTACCGGATCATTTACCGGATGGATCTGATCCATGATACCTATGAGGAGATTTCCAGCCAGGAATCCATGCACCGTCTGACCGGCAGAAGTGGAAAGACTTCTGTTAAGTTTACAAAAGCCAGAGAAAAATTCATAGCCCCCGAATTTCAGGAAAGAATGAGAGAATTTCTGGATGTTTCCACTCTGGCAGAGCGTCTGAAGAACAGAGAGGAGGTTTCCACAGAATACAGAGCCATAACCGGAGTCTGGTATCAGGCAAGATTTATTGTAAAGCTTCGAAATGAAGCAGGGGAAGTGACTAATGTTCTCTATGTGACGAGAGATATTAATGACCAGAAAATATCTGAGCTGGAGAGCCGGGAAGAACTGAGAAGAACCGCTCAGGAGGCAGAGAAAGCCAATCTGGCAAAGACAGATTTCCTGAGGAGAATGAGCCATGATGTCCGTACACCGATCAACGGGATCCAGGGCTGTGTGGATATTGCGGACCGTTATCCGGATGATCTGGAGCTTCAGCAGGAAGCACGTACCAGAATCAGGACTGCTTCCAGTTATCTTTTAAATCTTGTCAATGATGTGCTGGATATGAATAAGCTGGAATCCGGCAATATACAGCTTGAGAGAAAGCACTTTAATCTGCTGGAACTTTTGCATAATACGAATGAAATCATCAGGATGCAGGCAAATGAAGCTGGTGTCAATTATTATGTAGAAGCTGGAGAAATCATCCATACACAGCTGATAGGAAGTCCGGTACATTTCCAGCAGATATTGATGAATATCGGCAGCAATGCAGTAAAATATAATCATGATGGCGGTTCTGTGACAGTTACCTGTCGTGAGATTTCCTATACGGATACCATTGCGGAATATGAACTGACCTGTACAGATACCGGGATCGGCATGAGTGAGGAATTTCAGAAAAGGGCATTTGAGCCTTTTGCCCAGGAAGACAGTCAGCCAGAACAAAATATGCAGGTACTGGTCTGGGACTTGCCATTGCCAGAAAACTGATAGAACTGCAGAGAGGAACTCTTTTCTTTGAGAGCATACAGGGAAAAGGAACCAAATTTATTCTTCATATTTCTTTTGAAATCTCTGCTGAGGAACCGGAAAAGAAATCTCATATGTATCAGAACTGTTCAGTAGAGGGAATTCAGGTTCTGCTGGTGGAAGACAATGAGCTGAATATGGAAATTGCTGAGTTTCTGCTGAAAGAAGAAAAATGATAGTGAACAAAGGCATGGAATGGACGGGAAGCCGTAGAAATCTTTGAGGATTCAGAGCCCGGATACTTTGATGTGATTCTGATGGATCTGATGATGCCACAAATGGGAGGTCTGGAAGCTACCCGCAGAATCAGAAAAATGGATCGAGAGGATGCGAAATCTATCCCCATTTTTGCTATGACAGCCAATGCCTTTCTGGATGATATTGCACAGAGTAAAGCAGCAGGAATGAACGAACATTTTTCAAAACCCCTTCAAATGGAGAAAGTGATAGATACCATTCGATTTTATTGCACAGCCCGATGAAAAACAGTTGGAAGAAAACATAACGAGGAAAATTCAATGAAAATAAATAGTACAGCTGCTAAACATATTAAAAAATACTGCTATATTATAGGACTTCTCTCTTTCCTGATCGCATTTTTTGCGTGTAGTCAGATGCTCCGATATCAGGAAAAGGAAAAAAAAGCATCGGGAACTTATATGGCACAAAGCACGATAAGGAGAGTCAAGGCAAAGCTGGAAAATTATATAATGATTTCTGATTTTCTGGGAAATTATATCATTGATGGATCGGATATGGATGAAAACACTTTTTCAGAACTGGCAGAAAAGATTCCTAATGAGGAAGGTGTGGTAAAGGCGTTTGAGCTGGCACCGGAAGGGATCATAACCGAAATCTATCCTATGCAGGGAAATTCAGAGGCTCTTGGACTGGATGTTCTGAGGGAACACGAACGGAAAAAAGATGCAGTTCTGGCTAAGGAAACCGGGGAATATACACTTGGCGGTCCCTATCAGTTAAAGCAGGGAGGAACAGGAGCATTACTTTTTAAACCGGTTTATCGAACCGATGATTTCGGAGAGAGTAGTTTCTGGGGATTTGTACTCCAGGTAATTGACTGGGATCGTTTCATGAGTGATATAAATCTGAAATCTTTAAGTGAGGCAGATTTCAGTTATAAGATCTGGTCTTATGACAGAAGCAGTGGAGATAAGGTTATTCTTGCCCAGAGTCAGGATGATATGCCGGAAAACAGCCTGACGATAGAATGTGAGATCCCGAATAACACATGGTATTTTGATATTGTGCCTTCCAATGGGTGGACTCCGGTTTCTCAATGGATTCTTTCCATAATTGCTTCGTATATATTCTCGTTGCTGATCGCTATGGTTTTTATCAGATATCCAGCAAAAAACACAGAGAAAAACAATATGCTGCTGAGCTTGAGAAAGCGGCAGAACTGGCGAAAAGTGCCAATGAAGCAAAAACACGATTTCTGTTTAATATGAGCCATGATATCCGGACGCCAATGAATGCGATCATAGGTTTTTCCGGATTACTGGAAAAGAACCTTCAAAACGAGGAAAAGGCAAAAGAATATCTGGGAAAGATCTGTTCTTCCGGAAATCTGCTGATGACGATTATTAACCAGATTCTGGAGATAGCCCGTATTGAAAGCGGCACTACAGCTCTGCAGCTGAAAGCAGAGGATATAAACACATTATTTCATACGGTAAACACAGTATTTGAGGAAGATGTAAGGAAGAAGAACCTGCAGTATTCGGTAGATTTGGATGTATATCATACCTTTATCCTTTGTGACAGGGTGAAACTTCAGGAGATAATGCTGAACATCATCAGCAATGCGATAAAGTATACGTCAGATGGGCATGGGGTTCATGTAAAGATATATGAGAAGGATTCAGAGGATCCCCGGAAAGCCCGGCTCATTTTTACTGTGAAGATACAGGCATTGGCATGAGCGAGGAATATCTTCCGCATATCTTTGAAGAATTTTCCAGAGAGCATACAACCACAGAGAACAAGGTCGCTGGTACAGGACTGGGTCTTCCTATTGTAAAATCCATGATCGAGTTGATGGGAGGAAGTATCCGGGTAGAAAGTACGCAGGGCGCCGGGACAAAATTCACTGTAGATATTTCTTTTGATACAGCATCAGAAGAGGATGTATACAGGAATCAGATATCTGAACAGCCGGATGCATTAAAGAGGATGGAAGGAAAACGTATTCTTCTTGCAGAAGATAATGATCTGAATGCAGAAATTGCGATAGAACTGCTTGCGGAACAAAAGATTATTGCAGACCGCGCAATGGATGGAGCTGACTGTCTGGATAAGCTGGAGAAAGCAGCTTCCGGATATTATGATATGATTCTTATGGATATTCAGATGCCGGTGATGGATGGATATGACGCTACAGCCAGGATACGCAGAATGAAAGATGAGGAGAAAGCTTCCATACCCATTATAGCAATGACAGCAAACGCCTTTGCAGAGGACAGACAAAAGGCGATATCGACCGGAATGAATGATCATGTGGCAAAACCAATTGATATGAAGGTACTTTTACCGGTGATGGCAAAATATATCAGATAGAATAAATCCGCCGATATGATTACACAAGTTGATCGTATCAGCGGATTTTTTGTCAAAATCTGTGGACTTATATAGTATTAAAAACTATATAAACTGGTTTCTCTTGACAAGAATAAATATTGTGATATACTTTGAATATCAAAATATTTAAAATACAAACAAAATAACAGGAGAAGAATTACAATGAAGAATTTCAAAATAGGAGATAAAATCACAAGAGTTCCATTGATCCAGGGGGGAATGGGAGTTGGGATCAGTCTTGGCAGACTTGCAGGTTCTGTTGCGAAAGCAGGAGGAGTTGGTATTATTTCCACTGCACAGATCGGCTACAGGGAAGAAGATTTCGACAGAAATCCGGCAGCAGCCAACGAACGTGCCATTGCCGGTGAAATGAAAAAAGCCCGTGAGATTTCAGGAGATGGAATTATAGGATACAATATTATGGTTGCACTGAAAGAATATGCATCTCACGTAAAGGCTGCAGTAAAAGCAGGTGCAGACATCATTATTTCCGGTGCGGGACTTCCCACAGAGCTTCCAGAACTGGTAAAAGGAAGTCTGACAAAGATTGCCCCTATCGTATCTACAGACAAATCCGCAAAAGTAATCCTGAAATACTGGGACAGAAAATACAAAAGAACTGCAGATCTGGTAGTGATCGAAGGTCCTCAGGCAGGCGGACACCTTGGCTTTCATAAAGAAGAACTGGAGAAATATACTGAAGAATCCTACAGTGAAGAAATAAAGAAAATCATCGCAACAGTAAAAAGCTACGCAGAGAAATATGAGACAGAAATCCCAGTGATTGTAGCCGGTGGTATCTATAACAGAGAGGATGTCCAAAAAGTGGATAATCTGGGTGCTGACGGCATTCAGGTAGCTACCCGTTTTATTACAACGGAAGAATGTGACGCAGACATCCGCTACAAAGAAGCTCATTTAAAAGCAAAAGAATCCGACATTGCCATTGTAAAAAGCCCTGTTGGAATGCCAGGTCGTGCCATTATGAACAAATTCATGACCCGTGTCATGAACGGCGAACAGATTCCACACAGTCCCTGTCATGGATGTCTTGTAAAATGCAGCCCCAAAGAAATACCTTACTGTATTACTGACGGACTGATCAATGCAGTAAAAGGGAATGTAGATGAGGGACTTCTTTTCTGTGGTGCAAAAGCATGGAAAGCAGAGCGTTTGCAGACAGTACAGGAAGTGATTAATGACTTGTTTTAATCAATCAAGTAGCGAAGCGGATTGTGAATATCCGTTTGGCTATAGAAATGCATAATTTAAGGGGTGAACGTTTTGTAATGTTCACCCTTATTATGGATTTGTACAGTATTTAATTCTGAATTTCTGCCAGTGCCTTTTTAAACTGAAATGTAAATAAAACAGAGGTAAAGATCACAGCAGTAATATCTGCAATGGGTTCAGCCATATATACGCCTGTTGTTGAATCAGATATCATATGAGGCATAATATAGATCAGCGGGATCAGCAGTACAAACTTACGGACAACAGCAACAATAATAGAGTTTACAGCCTTTCCAAGGGAGGTAAAGGTCATCTGGCAGGCAATCTGGATACCGAAGAGGAACAGACCACCCAGATAGATCTTCAGCATTGGTGCAGTAAATCCAATAAGATCTGTATCAGCAGTAAAAATACTTACAAATACTCTGGGAACAAGCTGTACAGCAGCCCAGAGAAGTACAGAATATGACAGACAGGTGATCAGAAGCAAACGGAATGTTTTCTTTACTCTGTCTGCATTTTTTGCACCGTAATTATAACTGGAAATTGGCTGTGCTCCCTGCGCAATTCCCTGAAGAGGAAGCATGGCAAACTGCATAACACTGGTCAGGATGGTCATGGCTCCTACTGCAATATCACCGCCGTACCGAAGCAGGGATGAATTGAAGCAGACAGTCACAATGCTTTCGCTTGACTGCATGATAAAAGCAGCAAGTCCCAGCGCGATACAGGGAAGAACGACCTTTGCCTCCAGGTGGAGATGCTTTTTCCTGAGGTGAAGCAGTGTCTTTTTGCCGCAGAGGAATGAAACTACCCAGAGTGTGGAAATCGCCTGTGAGATAACAGTTGCCAGTGCAGCACCACGTACCCCCATATGAAAAACAAAGATAAACACAGGATCCAGAACAATATTGCAGACAGCACCGATCAGGACGGAAACCATGGAAAATGTGGTAAATCCCTGTGCAGTAATGAATGCATTCATACCAAGGTTAATTGTACGAACAAGGTACCGAAAGCGTAAATATGCATATAATCTGTTGCATAACTGATGGTGTTTTCACTGGCGCCAAAAGCCAGTAATAAATCTCTGCCCCAGATCAGTAAAATGGCAGTGAGGATAACAGAGATAATAATCTGAAGAATAAAACAGTTGCCTAATATATTCTCAGCAGATTTATTATCCTGTTTTCCCATGTAAATAGAAGCCTTGGTGCGCCGCCGGAACTGACCAGTGCCGCAAATGCGGAGACGATCATGATGATGGGCATACAGACTCCCACACCGGTAAGTGCCAGGCTGCCTTCCCCCGGGATGTGGCCGATGTAAATACGGTCTACAATGTTATAAAGCATGTTGATGAGCTGGGCGATCACTGTTGGAATGGATAGCTTTAAAAGAAGCTTTCCAACAGGTTCTGTGCCCAGAAAATTTTTGTTATTCTGCATGGATGATAACCTCTTTCTTAAAAATATTTTTGAATGAATAATATTTAATGATACGATATAAAGAAAGGAAAGTCAACTCAGGATAGAGAATTTGGGCAACGTTACTGAGAACGGAGTGAACAGTAAGAACGGAGTGAACAGTAACAGTTCCGGGACATCTGGCAGATACAGATACCCGGAACTTTTTGGATTAAGATGCGTTATTTTAGAGGATTACTATAAATCAGGCAGCGAAGCGTATAGTTTTATCTGCCTGATATGTCAGAAAATGTCCGGATGAGATCAGATTGCAATTACATACGCCCTGTTTCCTCTATAATAGGGACGTCCGTCTACACCACTGAGATCATAACTCATACGGTAATATCTTTCGATATGTCCTGTGCCTTTTGCCCAGTTCGGATCGCAGACTTCTCCTTTGATCTCAGCCCATCCATGACCGCCTGATGAGATAACCTTGGCTTCAAATCCGACTGCGTTAGCCAGGTAAGCAAATGCAGATGCAAAAGCGAAACAGTCGCCATGCCCCCGGTAGAACATATCCTCCGCATAGCTGACATCCCAGTTTGAGTAATAGTAACGGAAATCGTAGTCATTGCCGGTGCCACCGTATCCGTAGCTGACTGCCTTCAGATAACATCTCCATAATTTCTCTGGTTTGGACATATTTCTTTTGGTCACACGACGCATGACCTGGTTAGCTGTGACCATAAGGTTCAGTTTTCTTTTTTCTTCACTGTTATAGCGTGCTTCTCCACTTTTGGTAAGATAAATACCATTTACACGCCGGGAAGTTACCATGGAGGCATAACAGCCGTTGCGGATCTGGAAGAAATAATAATCTCCCTTGATCTTCTGCCAGCCGTTTTGCTGGATTCCCTTTTCATTAAAATAATATTTCTTTCCGCGGATCGTGACAAGTCCCTTTACAGTATGTCCGTTTTCATCATAGTAATAAATGTTTCCGCTGGGTTTGTGGTCAAATTTGTTACGTTTTTTGATGCTGCGGATACTGAAGCTGAAAATAAAAAAGAGCAACAGATAGCAATAAGAATTGCTGAGATAGAAAATACTTTTAATTTTTTCATAGAGCACCTCCGTTCTTTATGAGCAGATACTTATTTCTGATAAATAATGTACAATGAAGAAATTATCTGCTTTAATCATAAGATATATTTTATTATATAAGACAATTTAACTGTGCGCAATATTAAATTAAGGAGAAAAGCGTTACTGTTCACACGCCACTATCCCGCGAGGTGTTTGGCATGAATATGCCAAAATCCCGAGACATACAAGCCAAAATTCCATTGCCGCAGGCAATCTGGAATGAATTTTGGCTACGTTACTGTGAACGGAGTGAACAGTAACGCTTACATTTTATCAGCAAAGCTAAATAAAATTCAGTGTATTGACAATCTTACAGAGATAGTGGTACGGTAATACAGTAATTTCGGCAAAGGCCGATGATTTTGGAGTTTTACAAATTACATAACGAATATTGAGGTGCGAAAAAATGCAGGAAATGAAACCAATCAAAGAAGGTAAAGTACGCGAGATTTATGACAACGGTGACAGCCTGATCATGGTTGCGACAGACCGCATCAGCTGCTTTGATGTTATCCTGAACAATCAGGTAACCAAGAAGGGAACTGTACTGACTCAGATGTCCAAGTTCTGGTTTGACATGACAGAAGACATTCTGCCGAACCACATGATTTCTGTAGATGTAAAAGACATGCCTGAATTTTTCCAGCAGGAGAAATTTGACGGAAACAGCATGATGTGCCGTAAGCTTGAAATGCTACCTATCGAGTGTATTGTGCGTGGATATATTACAGGAAGCGGATGGGAAAGCTACAAAAAGACAGGTAAAGTCTGCGGTATTGAATTACCGGAAGCCTGAAGGAATCCGACAAGCTTCCTGAGCCAATTTATACTCCGTCCACAAAGGCTGAGATTGGTGATCATGACGAAAATATCTCCTATGAGCAGAGTATCGCTCACCTTGAGAAATATTTCCCGGGCAGAGGAGAGGAATTAGCTGCAAAACTTCGTGATAATACAATTGCACTTTATAAGAAATGTGCGGAATACGCATTAAGCAAGGGAATCATTATCGCAGATACCAAATTCGAATTTGGTCTGGATAAAGACGGAAACATGGTGATCGGTGATGAGATGCTCACACCGGACAGCTCCCGTTTCTGGCCTGCTGAAGGATATGAACCGGGACATGGCCAGCCATCCTTTGACAAACAGTTTGCACGTGACTGGCTGAAAGCAAATCCGGACAATGACTGGACACTTCCGCAGGACATTGTGGATAAGACAATTGGAAAATATCTTCAGGGTTATGAAATGCTTACAGGTAAGAAATTATAATAATTCAGAGATATAGCAGATACTGCTGTTCGAAACATTGATAAAAGTTCGGACAGCAGTATTTTTTGCTAAAATGCCACAAAAGTGTGGAAATCAGATAAATTTTTTGTTACACTAAAGTGAAGAAGGGAATGGAAGAGACAGGATCGTAATCATGGTATATGGTTATATTTTTTGTTTCTGGATTCACGAGAATATGTAAGGAGAAAAAGGGTTATGAAAACACTGAAAAAATTACTTTATATCATAATGGCAGTTGCTGTTTTGGCAGTGCCGGTATTTGGTGTACAGGCTGCGGAAAATGATATTCCTGTTACAGAGCAGTCCGGGGTATCCCCGACGTCATCTCCGGTTCCCATAAGAGAACTGGTTACAAAGGGAAACAAGATTTACTATTATTATAAGGGAAAAATGGTTAAGAACAAATGGAAGAGATATAATGGCTATAAGTATTATTTTGGCGCAAATGGAAATGCTGTGCGAGGAGGACAGCGTATCAACAATGTAGTTTATGTTTTTGATGAGAAAGGACGTTTATTTGAGAATAAACAGAATAAAATTGTAAAATCCGGATCCAATATTTATCATATAAGGACAGAACACGGCCGTGCCAGCATTGGATATTTTATCTATAAGAATAATCTGTATTATGCGGATCCAAAAGGAAGGCTGTATCAGAAGAAATCCAGACAGAACGGCCAGCTTTATTTTACCAATTCCGGTGCTGCAAGAAAAGATTATAATGCTCTGCTGAAAATGCGTGTGATGCAGATTGTATCGTCAATTACAAATTCAGGTATGAGTCAGAGCCAGAAGCTTTATGCATGTTGGAAATATGTTGTTTACGGAGGATTTTACTATGGTGGTCCGGATCCTAACATTTACCAGAGTGGCTGGGCGCGCAGTGAGGCATTGAGGATGTTTCGTACAGGATATGGCAACTGTTATGGATTTTCCTGTATTTTTGCTGCTCTTGCAAGAGAAATAGGATATACACCGTATATGATCTGTGGCCGGGTACCGGGAAGCAGAGATGGAGCGGCAGATGGATTTACCCGTCATTGCTGGGTAAAGATCAATGGTCTTTATTATGATCCGGAAGCACAGTATGCCGGCTGGATGAAAGGGGTTTATGGTTATGATTCCTATCCGATCAGTCACCAGATTCAGAGAGTTGTTAACTTTTGTAAATTCTGATGTGCAGATAAGTTGATTAATTATATGAGAGGTGTTTCTATGGAAAGCAGAATTGCAGTGATCAGTATTATAGTAGAGAATTCAGATTCTGTAGAATGTCTGAACAGGATTCTTCATGAATATGGCATTTATATCATCGGCAGAATGGGGATTCCTTACAGGCAGAGAGGGATAAGCATTATCAGTGTGGCAATAGATGCACCTCTGGATATAATCAATGCACTGACTGGAAAAATTGGCCGGCTGGCAGGGGTTTCAGCAAAAACAGTCTATTCGAAAGCTTAGAGGAAATGAAAATATATGGCATCAGCAGAGTTGCAGATACCTGAACACATTCAGGAGACACAGAATATTACCAGAGAAGAGCTGGAAATGATTTTACATACACAGAATCCACTGGTAACGGAAGAACTACGAAGAAGAGCACAACAGACCGCAAAAGCAATTTATGAAAATAAAATTTATGTCCGCGGTCTGATCGAATTTACAAATTACTGCAAGAACAATTGTTATTATTGTGGTATACGCTGTTCAAATACGGATGCAGACAGATACCGGCTTTCTTTGGAACAGATTCTGTCCTGCTGTGAAACAGGATGGAATCTTGGTTTTCGGACTTTTGTTCTGCAGGGCGGAGAAGATCCGCATTTCACAGATGAACATATTTGTCAGATTGTCCGCACGATTAAAGAAATATACCCTGACTGTGCAGTGACTCTTTCTATCGGAGAAAAGAGTGAAGAAAGCTATCAGGCGTATTTTGATGCAGGTGCTGACAGATATCTCTTGCGTCATGAGACAGCAGATGAAGATCATTACAGAAAACTTCACCCGGAACAGATGTCCCTGTTCAGAAAAAACTGTCTGAAAACCCTGAAGAAAATAGGATATCAAACCGGATGTGGATTCATGGTAGGATCTCCGGGACAAACTGTAGATACACTTTACAGCGATCTTTTATTTATTAAGGAATTAAAGCCTGAAATGATAGGAATTGGACCGTTTATTCCTCACAAAGACACCCCGTTTGCTAAAGAATTACCCGGAACTCTGGAGCAGACTCTGCGATTATTGTCAATTATCCGCCTGATCCACCCACACGCACTTCTTCCGGCAACAACAGCCCTTGGAACCATAGACCCCAAGGGCAGAGAGAAGGGAATTTTGGCAGGGGCCAATGTAGTAATGCCCAATTTATCACCGGTCAATGTCCGGGATAAGTATACCCTTTATGATAATAAGATCTGTACAGGTGATGAAGCTGCTGAATGCAAAGCCTGTATGGCAGCACGTATGAAGAGCATTGGTTATGAAGTAGTGACAGACAGAGGCGATTATAAAGCATGACTGCAGTTCACTCCTGAATAACTTAAGCATCCGCGATAAGCGGAACATAAAACTGAATATAGAAAAAACTAATCGGAAAGCGGCAGATAAGGAAGCCCCTGACCGAAAAGAAAGGAAACAAATCTATGTATAATCCAAAATCATTAAAAGCAGAGGAATTTATTTCCGACGAAGAGATCAGAGAAACCCTTGCATATGCAGATGCAAACAAAGAAAATGTGGAGCTGATCGACCAGATCCTTGCGAAGGCAAAAGAATGTAAAGGACTTACCCACAGAGAAGCCTCTGTCCTTCTTGCCTGTCCCATTCCTGAGAAGATTCAGGATATGTATGATCTGGCAGCGGAGATCAAGAAAGAATTCTACGGAAACAGAATCGTTCTGTTTGCCCCTCTGTATCTTTCCAACTATTGCGTAAACGGCTGTGTGTACTGTCCGTATCATAAAAAAAATCAGCATATTGCCCGCAAAAAACTTACTCAGGAAGAAATTGTAAAAGAAGTAACTGCTCTTCAGGATATGGGACATAAACGTCTTGCTATTGAAGCCGGAGAGGATCCGATCAATAATCCCATTGAGTACATTCTGGAATGCATCCAGACAATCTACAGCATTAAACATAAGAACGGTGCCATCCGACGTGTCAATGTAAATATTGCGGCCACAACTGTGGAAAATTACAGGAAATTAAAAGATGCAGGAATCGGTACCTACATTCTTTTTCAGGAGACTTATCATAAAGAAAGTTACGAAACACTTCATCCAACAGGTCCGAAACATAACTATGCCTATCATACAGAAGCAATGGACCGCGCAATGGAAGGCGGCATTGATGATGTAGGACTGGGTGTATTATTTGGTCTTGAACTTTACAGGTATGAGTTTGCCGGGCTTCTGATGCATGCGGAACATCTTGAGGCAGTTCATGGAGTAGGTCCTCATACTATCAGTGTGCCTCGTATCAAACATGCGGATGATATTGATCCTTCTGCTTTTGATAACAGTATCAGTGATGAAATTTTTGCCAAAATCTGTGCACTGATCCGGATTGCTGTGCCATATACGGGAATGATCATTTCCACAAGAGAAAGTAAAGCAGTTCGTGAAAAAGTACTTCCTCTGGGAGTTTCTCAGATCAGCGGTGCCTCCAGAACAAGTGTTGGCGGGTATGACGTTCCTGAAACAGAAGATGAAGTGACATCTGCACAATTTGACGTCAGTGACCAGAGATCTCTGGATGAAATCGTTAACTGGCTGATGGGTATGGGAGATATCCCAAGCTTCTGTACTGCCTGTTACAGAGCAGGAAGAACAGGTGACCGTTTTATGTCTTTGTGCAAAAGTAAACAGATTTCCAACTGCTGCCATCCCAATGCGCTGATGACATTGATGGAATATCTCCAGGATTATGCAAGCCCTGAGACGAAAAAAGTCGGACTGGAGCTGATTCAAAAAGAACTGGAAAATATCCCGGGCGAAAAGATAAGGAAACTCACAGAGGAACACCTTGCAGATATTGTAAACGGACAGAGAGATTTCCGATTCTGACATTCTCTGCACTTTTAACGATCAATAACAACACCTGAAAGAAGGGATTAATATGGCAGTGACATTGAACGAAACACCTTCCGGAAACCGTCTGCATATCGGAATCTTTGGCAAAACCAACAGTGGAAAATCCTCATTTATCAATACTTTTTCCGGACAGAAAGTATCGATTGTTGCGGATGTTGCCGGAACTACCACAGATCCTGTATATAAACCAATGGAAATCTATCCTCTTGGTCCCTGTATCCTCATCGATACGGCAGGATTTGATGATGAAGGAGAACTGGGTGCATTACGAATAGAAAAAACCAGTCTGGCTGCACAGAAAACTGAACTGGCGATCATCCTTTTCTGTGGGGATGAAATGGTACAGGAATTAAAATGGTATAACTATTTTAAGAAACGGCAGACACCGGTAATCCCGGTGCTTGGTAAAGCTGATCTATATACACAGGAACAAAAAGAATATCTGATTCAGATGATTCAGAAAAATACAGGAGAAACGGTCTGTCCTGTCAGTTCTGAAACGGGAGAGGGAATCCGGAAATTAAAAGAGCTTCTGGCAGAAAAAATCCCGGAAGGCTACGGTAACAGAATGATCACCGGGAATCTGGTTTCCAAAGATGATCTGGTACTCCTTGTAATGCCACAGGATATCCAGGCACCAAAGGGACGGCTGATCCTGCCCCAGGTACAGACTCTACGAGAACTGCTGGATAAAAGATGTCTCATAATGAGTGTGACTACTGACCGGTATCCGGCTGCATTGCAGACTCTTTCCAGACCACCGAAGCTGATCATCACAGATTCTCAGGTGTTCCCATACATCTATGAGAACAAACCAAAAGAGAGCATGCTTACTTCCTTTTCTGTACTGTTTGCGGCATACAAGGGAGATCTTTCTTACTACATAGAGGGAGCAAAAGCAATTGACAGTCTGAAAGAAACTTCTCATGTACTGATTGCCGAATGCTGCACACATGCACCTCTGAAAGAAGATATTGGCAGAGTGAAAATTCCCCGGATGCTGAAAAAACGATTTGGAGAAAACCTGCAGGTAGAGCTGGTAAGCGGAACCGATTTTCCGGATGACCTTACCGGATATGATCTGATCATCCAGTGCGGAGCATGTATGTTTAACCGGAAATATGTGATGTACCGCATCGACAGGGCAAAGAAGCAACAGGTACCTGTGACCAATTACGGGATAACCATCGCACATCTTACCGGAATACTGGATCATGTGGCATTGCCGGAATGATGATTCCAATCCCGAAAAATAACAGATATTAACAAATACATAAAGACTGCTGTACAGTTAGATTACTGTATGGCAGTTTTATTGTTATATTACAGGAAATTAATCCTGCTAATCCTGCAAGCAGGATTCTTTTTTATAAATAATTGCTTCACAATTTGGATGAATTTCGCAAAATTTTGATGAAGATATTGACAAGCAGCCTATGTTAGTTTATACTAACTTACAGTTAGAGAAGTTAACCATACCCAAAGTATTATCAATGCCCGATTATCAGGCAAGGGATAAATACTTTCCAATCCCAATATTAATATATCTAAAAGAACAAAAGGAGGATAATACATGAGTATTGTAATCGTAGGCGGACATGACAGAATGGTAGGACAGTATAAAAAAATCTGCAAATCTTATAAATGCAAATGTAAAGTATTTACACAGATGGAAGCCGACTTCGGCAAAAAGATAGGATGTCCGGATCTTCTGGTACTTTTTACAAATACCGTATCCCATAAGATGGTAAAATGCGCACTGGACGAGGTTGGCGCTTCTACAGATATTGTGCGCTGCCATACCAGCAGCGGAAATGCACTTAACGGTATTCTTGAAGCACGTTGCTGATAAATACTTTTCTTGTATATATTGCATAATATAGTGATAAATTAATGAAAAAAATTATTAATGTTTTAAACTGAAAAACTTTATCATTAAAAATTTCAATAAAGTTATTGACATCTAACCAAAATTAGAATACACTAACCACATGATAAAGATAATGTTTATCACTTATTAAATGCAAAGGAAGGGATGAAGAAATGCCGTTATCAATGGTAAATGCAGGTGAACCTTTTACAATCAAAAGGATCGGAGGCAAAGAAGAAGTGAAGAGACATCTTGAGGAGCTCGGCTTCGTAGTAGGAGGAGTTGTCACAGTTGTTTCTGAGATTAACGGAAGCCTGATCGTTAATGTTAAAGAATCCAGGGTTGCCATTGGAAAAGATATGGCAAGCAAGATTATGGTCTGAACCATAATTTCTTCCTGAAAGAAAAATAAAATTCTAGAGCGTGCAGATTGTGGAAATGATTTTTCAGACACGCTCCGGGGAAAGAAGGGAAAGAAACTTGAAGACATTAAAAGAAGTTCATGTTGGAGAGACCGTTAAAGTCCAGAAACTTACCGGTGAAGGTCCGGTCAAGAGAAGAATCATGGATATGGGAATCACTAAAGGCGTGGAAATTTATGTAAGAAAAGTTGCACCTCTGGGAGATCCTATAGAAGTAACTGTAAGAGGTTATGAATTATCCTTGCGTAAAGCAGATGCCGAAATGATTGTAGTGGAATAATTTTTTTGACATCATGTTAGGTCTTTCTAACAATTAGTCTTGTCTAATAGTTAACGAAGTTAAGTATTAGTGATGACTAATAACTGTTGAGAATGATAAATGATATCAGCAGTAGAAAGATTGGATAAAGCGATCAAAATAAAAGTGATCAAGAAATCAGAGGAGAGAGATTATGTCAGTAAAAATTGCACTCGCAGGTAATCCGAACTGCGGTAAAACGACATTATTCAATGCACTGACCGGCTCAAATCAGTTTGTAGGTAACTGGCCAGGTGTAACTGTCGAGAAAAAAGAGGGTAAGCTGAAGGGACACAAGGATGTGGTCCTCACTGACTTACCTGGTATTTATTCTTTATCACCATATACACTTGAAGAGGTAGTTGCAAGAAATTACATTCTTCAGGAAAAACCGGATGCGATCATCAATATCGTTGATGGTACCAATATTGAACGTAACCTGTATCTTACAACACAGATTCTGGAACTTGGGATTCCGGTCATCATGGCAGTCAACATGATGGATATCGTTGAGAAAAACGGTGATACAATACATATTGATAAACTGAAAAAGAAACTTGGCTGTGAAGTTGTTACTATTTCTGCTCTGAAGGGAACTGGAATCACAGAAGCTGCAAACAAGGCAGTTTCCATTGCCCAGAGCCACCGGAAAGTAACACCTGTCCATGAATCTGCGATAAAGCAGAAGAGATCATCGGAGCAGTTGAGAATAAACTGACCGGTGTGGTACCGGAAGAACAGAAGAGATTCTTTGCAATCAAGCTTCTTGAAAGAGATGACAAGATCATTGAGCAGATGAATACATCCGTAAATGTATCTGCTGAGATCAAAGAAATGGAAGATGAGTTTGACGACGATACAGAAAGTATTATCACAAATGAGAGATATGTTTATATTTCTTCTATCATTGGTCAGTGTGTGACTAAGGCAAGAAAAGATAAGCTTTCCACATCTGATAAGATCGACCGTATTGTTACCAACAGATGGCTGGCATTGCCGATTTTTGCAGTTGTAATGTTTATTGTATATTATGTATCTGTAACTACAGTTGGTGCTTTCGTAACTGACTGGACAAACGATGTTCTGTTTGGTGAGATCATTCCTCCGGCAATTGAATCCGGACTGAATGCGATTGGCTGTGCAGCATGGTTACAGGGACTGATCCTTGACGGTATTGTAGCCGGTGTGGGAGCTGTTCTCGGTTTCGTACCTCAGATGCTTGTACTGTTTGCATTCCTTGCATTCCTTGAGTCCTGTGGTTACATGGCTCGTGTAGCATTTATCATGGACAGAATTTTCCGTAAATTCGGTCTTTCAGGTAAATCCTTCATTCCAATGCTTATCGGCAGTGGATGTGGTGTTCCCGGTGTTATGGCTTCCCGTACGATCGAGAATGACCGTGACAGAAAGATGACAATCATGACAACTACATTCGTTCCCTGCGGAGCTAAACTTCCGATCATTGCCATGATCGCAGGTGCATTCTTCGGAAACAGCGGATGGGTTGCAACAAGTTGTTACTTTGTCGGTATTGCAGCAATTATCTGCTCCGGTATCATCTTAAAGAAAACAAAAATGTTTGCCGGTGATCCGGCTCCGTTCGTTATGGAGCTTCCTGCATACCACTGGCCAACAGTCAGCAATATCTTAAGAAGTATGTGGGAAAGAGGCTGGTCCTTCATTAAGAAAGCCGGAACAATCATCCTTCTTTCAACAATCATTCTGTGGTTCTTAATGAGCTTCGGATGGGAAGGCGGAAGCTTCGGTATGGTTGAAGAACTTAACGAGAGTATCCTTTCTAAGATCGGTACAGCAATCGCATGGATCTTTGCACCTCTTGGCTGGACAAAAGCCGGCGAAGGATGGAAGATGGCAGTTGCAGCTGTTACAGGTCTGATCGCAAAAGAGAATGTAGTAGCTACATTTGGTATGCTTTATGGATTCGCAGAAGTTGCAGAAGACGGTGCTGAGATCTGGGGTAACCTGGCAGCAGCCATGACACCGATCGCAGCTTACGGCTTCCTGGTATTCAACCTTCTTTGTGCTCCTTGCTTCGCAGCTATGGGTGCGATCAAGAGAGAGATGAACAATACAAAATGGTTTTTATTTGCAATCGGATATCAGTGTGGACTTGCATATCTTGTGTCTCTGTGTATCTATCAGATCGGTACACTGGTTACAGGCGGCGGTTTCGGTATCTGGACAGTGGTTGCATTCGCAATTATCATCGGATTTTTATATCTGCTGTTCAGACCTTATAAGGAAAGCGGCAGCCTTAATGTAAAGGTAAAGGGTATGGCAAAAGCCAGATAAAACAGTAATAAGATCAGAGCCTGCGTCCCATCTGGTGGTGCGGGTTCTGATAAACAGAATTGCAACTGTTTCATACCTTTTTCATCGCGGAGCGTGTTACTGAGAACGAAGTGAACAGTAACGTATCTTCACAGTTAGTGGACTGCTGATTATCAGATTGCAGTATAGTGATTATATGTGTATGATAATGATATAAAGCAGGAGGTGTCATTTATGGGAACATTGATTGTAGGAGCAATTTTGATTTTAATTGTCGGACTGATCATAAGAGGAATCGTCAGAGACAAAAAAAGCGGCAAGTCATCATGTGGCGGAGACTGCAGCCACTGCAGAGGGTGCCATTGAGAATCAGGCATATTACTGAAACCTGATGCCAAACAGCAGCCATATGTCAGGAAACAGAAATTAACAAGCGGAAGGATGATGTGATTTTGGGAGCAGCAGCATTACAGAGACAGGAAAATTGTAAAGAGCCCAATTACCAGAGAACCCGAATGCAGAAAGATGTTGTAATCCAGGAATTAAAGAAGCGAGGATGCAGGATTACCAAACAGAGAAGAATGCTGTTGGAAGTCATTCTTGAAAATGAGTGTTCCTGCTGTAAAGAAATCTATTACAATGCATCCCGCCTGGATCCGGGCATCGGATCAGCTACGGTTTACCGTATGGTAAATCTTTTGGAAGAAATTGGTGCGATCAGCAGAAGAAATATGTATAAAATCGTGAGAAATCCGGATTGTAAAGATGAAAGTGTATGCACCATTGAGCTGGATGACAATACAGTCCAGAAATTATCAAAAGACAGTTTTAACAATGTAGTTCTGACAGGACTGAAGGCCTGTGGATACATTGACAAACAGGAAATTGAGCGGATGTTCGTAAATTCCTGTGATTTTAAACATTGAAAACAAGTAAAAATTTAAATAGAGAACGAACTGATGACCGCCGGGAAATACTGAAGAGTATAATTTCCGGTGGCTTTCTTATATTTCTTCAGTTTTTTACGCTCTTTTGGCAATACGGTTTCCGGTAACCATCTTAACATGTCTGAAATGAGAACATTTCTCAATAAGAAAAAAAGTAGAAATACAGAAACTTTGGCTGTATAATACATGAAATATAAATAAGCTGATGTCGCAATAATGCGTTTGCCCATCATATTTATCTGAAAACAGTTCATAACTGTTCAGCACCGAAAGGATGCTGAGTGGTTACAATAAATTAAAAATCACAACAGGAGGATACATCAATGATTAAATTTGACGGTAAAAAAACAGGAATCTTTGCAGCAGGAGTAGCTTTCGGTACAGCAGGTATCAAGATTCTTACAAGTAAAGATGCAAAGAAATTATACACAAACTGCACAGCAGCCGTTTTACGTGCAAAGGCATGTGTAATGAAAACAGCTTCCGCAATTCAGGAGAATGCTGAGGATATTTATGCAGAAGCACAGCAGATCAACGAAGACAGAGCAGCAGCTGAGGAAGTGGTAGAAGATACAGCTGACGAAGCAGCAGAAGAAACAGAAGAGACAACAGATTTCAAAGAAGAGACAGAAGAAACAGAAGAAGGCAGCGAGGAATAATGAAATTTGCTATTAAGCATGAAATAAAAGGACGAATTCGTATCCACCTTGCGCAGAAACATATGACCTACAGACAGGCGGATATTCTGCAGTGTTATCTGGAGAAAGAGGCAAATATCAGCAAGGCATCGGTTTATGTAAGAACTCAGGATGTCGCTGTTGTCTATACCGGCAGCAGAGATGGGCTGATTCGTTTACTGAGCAGATTTTCCTATGAAACTGCTCAGGTATCTGAATCAGACTGAGAATTCCGGACGTGAATTAAACGAAACCTATAAAGAAAAACTGATCAACTCTGTAGTAATGCGTACATTAAATAAAATGTTTCTGCCATACCCGGTACGTGTAGCGATCACTACAGTGAAATCAGTGAAATACATTTATCATGGTGTACGTACTTTGATTAAGGGAAAACTGGAGGTACCTGTTCTGGATGCAGCAGCAATCGGTGTATCTATGCTCCGCGGTGACTTCAATACTGCAGGTTCCACCATGTTCCTGCTTGGAATCGGTGAGATCCTTGAGGAATGGACACATAAGAAATCCGTCAATGACCTTGCAAGAAGCATGTCTATCAATGCAGAGAAGTATGGTTTGTAAATGAAGACGGACAGGAGGTTCTTATATCTGCTTCTTCTGTTAAAGCAGGTGATCTGATACGCGTACATATGGGTAATGTGATTCCGTTTGACGGAGATGTTGCAGCAGGAGAAGCAATGGTCAACCAGACTTCTCTGACAGGTGAATCTGCGCCTGTACGTAAAGCAGAAGGCAGCTTTGCCTATGCAGGAACTGTTCTGGAAGAGGGCGAACTCACTGTTAAGGTTAAAGAAGCAGCAGGTTCCAGCCGCTATGAGAAGATCGTCAACATGATCGAGGATTCTGAGAAGTTGAAGTCCTCTGTGGAAAGTAATGCAGAACATCTTGCAGACAGACTTGTACCATACACTCTTGCAGGTACAGGGATAACTTATCTGCTTACCAGAAACATGACGAAAACCCTTGCGGTACTTATGGTAGATTTCTCCTGCGCACTGAAGCTTGCCATGCCTGTTTCCGTATTATCCGCTATACGTGAGGCAAGTACTCACAGTATTACTGTAAAGGGCGGTAAATATATGGAAGCAATGGCTGATGCCACGACTATTGTATTTGACAAGACGGGTACACTTACAAAAGCAAAGCCTGTAGTTTCAGATGTGGTATCTTTCAGTGAAGAGCTGAGTTCAGATGAGCTTCTGCGTATTGCAGCATGTATGGAGGAACATTTCCCTCATTCCATGGCAAGAGCAGTTGTCAATGCAGCCAAAGAGAAACATCTTGTTCATGAGGAAATGCATTCAAAAGTAGAATATATCGTAGCTCATGGTATTTCTACAACTATTGAAGGCAAAAAGGCAGTGATCGGAAGCTGGCATTTCGTAATGGAAGATGAAAAGTGTGTAATTCCGGAAGGAATGGAAGACAGATTTGAACACCTGCCATTAGAATGTTCTCACCTGTATCTTGCAATCGAAGGAAAACTTGCAGCAGTTATCTGTGTAGAGGATCCGCTTCGTGAAGAGGCTGCAGATGCAGTACGTGAATTAAAAGAAGCCGGCATTACAAAAGTCGTAATGATGACTGGTGACAGTGAACGTACAGCAGCAGCTATTGCGAAACGTGTAGGCGTAGATGAATATTACTCCGAAGTTCTGCCGGAAGATAAGGCATCTTTTGTAGAGAAAGAAAAAGAACTGGGGCATAAAGTTATTATGATCGGTGATGGGATCAATGATTCTCTGGCACTTTCTTCTGCAAGTGTGGGAATTGCTATCAGTGATGGCGCAGCTATTGCACGTGAAATCGCAGATGTTACAATTTCTGCAGATAATCTCCATGAGATTGTTACGTTAAAGAGACTGAGTACAGCGCTGATGAAGCGTATCCACAATAATTACAGAACTATTATCGGTATAAACGGCGGTCTGATCGCACTTGGAGTTACAGGTATCATTATGCCTACAACATCTGCACTGCTTCATAACATGTCAACACTGACTATCAGTTTAAGAAGTATGAGAAATCTTCTTCCAAAAGAAGAGGAAGCATAAAGATAACCATAAAAACCATATCCGGGATTTCATGATAAAGCAACAGATGCTTAGTCTCTGAAAATCCGGGATATGGTTTTTATTATGTTTTTATTTATAGCAATCCTCTAAAATAATGCATCTTAATCCAGCCCATCAGAGTGTGAAATCCTGCGTCAGATATCTTTGCCGTGCGTCAGCACGCCTGCAGATATCTTCCTTGTCTTTCGCACGCTGCTGAACTGTCTTAAATGCATTATTTACGAGGATTGCTATAATTTTCATGCGTGCCTGCAATAGACTTCTTAATGGCAGAAAAACTCTCTGCGCTGATCGCATGCTCCATCTTACAGGCATCCTCGGCTGCAACCTTCGGGTCAACTCCGATAGAAGTCAGCCATCCGGTCAGAAAGGTATGTCTTTCATAAATCTTATCTGCAATTTCCTGCCCGGTTTCCGTCAGATTGATAAATCCATTTTCATCAATCGTAATGTAATTACTGGCTTTCAAATTCTTCATTGCAACACTGACACTCGGTTTTGAAAAAGACAGTTCATGCGCAATGTCGATAGAGCGGACATTACCGTTTCTTTTTTTGATCATAAGGATCGCTTCGAGATAATCTTCTCCTGATTCATGTATCGCCATATTGATACCCTCCTTTTTTCTTTTCGATATTGCTGTTGTGAACTGCTGTACGCAAACAGTACAGACAGTTATGTTCTGTCAAAGAGTATCCTATTTCTTTTTATGATTTTGATACCTGCCAGATAATAATATCCTGTTTTTTAAAACATTAAAGCAACACGTTAAACTATAATAACATGGATTATAACATAACTTTTTATTTCCGTAAAGAAATCTCCTCAAAACTATTGACAGAAGAGAAAATAATGTTATAATAAAATCAAACAAATGAACAAGTGCTCATATGTTGATATAAAAGAGATGAGCGGAAAGGGAAAATATTATGAAGAAAACTTATAAAATCGATGTAGATTGTGCAAACTGTGCTAATAAAATGGAGGAAGCTGCCAAGAATACAGCCGGTGTTAAAGATGCAACAGTTAATTTCATGATGCTGAAGATGATCGTTGAATTCGAAGACGGACAGGATCCAAAAGCAGTTATGAAAGACGTATTAAAGAACTGCAAGAAGGTAGAAGACGACTGTGAGATCTATCTTTAATTCTGCGTTATCCGGAGAATGGACTGTTGCATAAAACGTATCCCGGCACTGAGCTTTTCGCCGGAAAGTTTTTGCAGCAGTCCTGCTTTTATAAGAAGAGAGAGGTATTGATATGAACAAGAAGCAGAAGAAAATGCTGATCAGAATTATCATAGCAGCAGTGCTGATCGTGGTCTTTTCCTTACTGCCGGCAGAGGGATACCTGAGATTTGTTCTTTTTATGATCCCATATCTGGTCATCGGCTATGATATCCTGAAGAAAGCATTTAAGGGTATTTTAAATAAACAGGTGTTTGACGAGAACTTTCTGATGGCTGTAGCCACAGTAGGTGCAATTCTCCTTGGCGATTATTCCGAGGGTGTTGCAGTTATGCTTTTCTACCAGATTGGAGAACTTTTCCAGAGCTATGCAGTGGGAAAGAGCAGACGAAACATCAGTGAACTGATGGATATCCGTCCTGATTATGCGAACATAGAGAAAGACGGAACACTGGAACAGGTTGATCCTGATGAAGTTGAGATCGGAACCATTATTGTTGTTCAGCCGGGTGAAAAAGTACCGATCGATGGAGTGATCACCGAGGGAACTTCTACATTAAATACAAGTGCACTGACAGGTGAGAGTCTTCCGCGTGATGCAAAAGCAGGCGATGAAGTGATCAGTGGCTGTATCAATATGACAGGTCTGCTGAAGATCCGTACAACTAAGGAATTCGGTGAATCTACAGTATCCAAGATTCTTGAACTGGTAGAGAATTCCAGCTCCAGAAAGTCAAAATCTGAAAACTTTATTTCCAAATTTGCGAAATACTATACACCTGCAGTATGTTACGGAGCCCTTGCTCTTGCATTTATCCCGCCGATCGTACTTCTTATTATGGGAAAACCTGCCATGTGGGGAGACTGGATCTACAGAGCCCTTACCTTCCTTGTAATCAGCTGTCCATGTGCGTTGGTTATCAGCATCCCGTTAAGTTTCTTCGCAGGAATCGGTGGAGCCAGCAATCAGGGCATTCTGGTCAAGGGTTCCAACTATCTGGAAACACTGGCTCAGACAAAATATGTTGTATTTGACAAAACAGGTACTATGACTCAGGGTGTCTTCGAAGTAAGTGGTATTCATCACAATGAAATGCCTGATGAGAAATTGTTAGAATATGCAGCACTTGCCGAGTGTTCTTCCTCCCATCCGATCAGCAAGAGCCTGCAGAAAGCATACGGAAAACCAATCGACAGAAATCGTGTTACTGATATTGAAGAAATCAGTGGTAATGGTGTGATTGCCAAAGTTGACGGCATATCTGTAGCTGCCGGTAATACCAAATTAATGAACAGACTTGGCATTGCTTATCAGGATTGCCATCATGTAGGAACTGTTGTGCATATGGCCATTGACGGCAAATATGCAGGACATATCCTGATATCCGATATCATCAAACCTCATGCAAAAGAGGCAATCGCTGAACTGAAGAAAGCCGGAATCAGCAAGACCGTTATGCTGACAGGCGACTCAAAACGTGTTGCAGATCAGGTTGCCGGGGAACTGGGAATTCAGGAAGTATACAGCGAACTTTTACCTGCTGACAAAGTTTCCAGGGTAGAAGAACTTCTTAATCAGAAGTCTGAAAAGGCTAAACTTGCGTTTGTAGGTGACGGTATCAATGATGCCCCTGTATTATCCAGAGCCGATATTGGTATTGCGATGGGAGCGCTTGGTTCAGATGCAGCAATCGAAGCAGCTGATATCGTTCTGATGGATGATGATCCTCTGAAGATTTCCAAAGCGATCAAAATTGCACGTAAATGTATCCGTATTGTATATGAGAATATTTATTTTGCAATCGGCATTAAAATTCTCTGTCTGATCCTTGGAGCTTTAGGTATTGCAAACATGTGGGTGGCCATTTTTGCAGATGTAGGTGTTATGATCCTGGCAGTATTAAACGCGATCCGTACATTATTTGTAAAGAATTTATAAGAAACAGGCAAATCAGCAGAAACCTTTTGTGATAAGCCGGAAAGGTAACAGGTAAGAAAATGGAAGTATGCAAAGAAGAATTATGTGAGAGTAATGAAATACATGAAGATCTGCTTAAAATTGTAGATGAAACCCTGCCGGAAGAAACAGAACTTATGATCTGGCCGAATTATTCAAGGTTTTCGGAGACTCTACCAGAATACGCA
>ENA-OUNI01000129-OUNI01000129.1-human-gut-metagenome-genome-assembly--contig:-NODE-129-length-31299-cov-2.791608_pt1 | contig 31299 bp, 34 predicted proteins | sample MGYA00242499_ERZ504580 | MGnify/ENA primary metagenome ERZ504580 (study PRJEB26092, sample SAMD00036315) | human gut metagenome | host: Homo sapiens | study: EMG produced TPA metagenomics assembly of... | reverse complement strand
CCGAAGTCGAAAACCTTGAAGCGGCGGACTTGGATGTGGACTATCCGCTCGTATGCGTGGGCGCGCGTTCCACACACGGCAAAGCGACCACGTTACCCCCGACGATATTCAGGAAGCCCGACTCGCAGCCGAATACCTGTTCGACCATGGCGCAACCCGGCTCGCGGTGGTTGGATCGCGAACCGAACCGGAGCATATCGATTCCGTGCGTGACGCAGTGGAAGGCAATGCGCAACTGCGACTTCGCGGCGTGCTCGAAGCGTGCGCCGCGCGGGGAGCGGCATTCGATTCCCGACTGGTAATGAGCACTGGGCAGGATTGGACGATCGGTTCCGGCGCTCGCATTACGCAGCAGCTTATTGATTCCGGGATTCCATTCGACGGTATTGTGGCGTTCAATGACCAGCTTGCGTTGGGTGCGCTGTTCACTTTGGCTGCGAACGGCATTTCCGTGCCTGAACAGATGCAGGTGATCGGCTTTGACAATATTGAAGAAGCCGCATATTTCCAGCCTCCGCTGACCACCATGGATTCTTGTCTCGACTGGATTGCGCCGACTGCGGTCAGCCGCATTCTCGACCGGATCGACGGCACGCGTGTGCTGGAGCCGAGTTACATCACCACCCAGTCGCACGTGATCGCCCGCGCCACCACGCGCGTGTAGCTCGCCGTTGGTTTCGTGCCGTCGCCCTTCGAGCCATCGGTTTCGTACCGTTGTCCTTCGTGCCGTTGATTTCGCGCTAGCGCCCTTTGTGCCGTTGATTTCGTATCGTTGGCTTCGCGACGCAGCTCGCGATGTTTGTGCAGACCCGAATCAACCTCGGTGTTCCGGCAATTCCTGCGCGGGCAGCTGCGCCGGTCGACTGTGCGGACACCGAAATGGGACCCACATCAGGAACGACCGGAGAGCGTGAGAATTACAAGAATCACGTTAAGTGCGACAATCAGCGAAACAACTACCATATTGATCGCGAATTTCACCGGACCATCCACATAATCGCCCATTAATGATCGATCGTGCGTGTATTTCATCAGCGGAATAATCGCAAATGGAATGCCGATCGACAGCACAACTTGCCCTATGATCAGCGCTTCCGTCGGATTCTTAGCAAACCACAACACCACCAACGCCGGTACGAGCGTCACCACGCGGCATGCCCACATCGGCGCTTTGATCCGCAGCAGTCCATGCATGATTTCGCGCCCGCATATGTGCCGACCGACGTGGAACTCAGGCTGGAAGCCAGCAGTCCGACCGAGAAAATCGTGCCGATCACCGGACCTAGCACATGCTGAATGGCCTGTTGCGCACCCTCGATCGTATCCGTGCCGGTCATGCCATGCAATGAATTCGCTGCAAGAATCAATAGTGCAAGATTCACCGATCCAGCAAGTAATAATGCCCAGAACACGTCTATTTTGCTTCCGTGTAGCAGGGTCTTTACGCTCGGTTTGGGCTCTCCTGGCACGTAATGGTCGTTCACCAGCGTGGAATGCAGGTAAATCGCGTGCGGCATCACCGTGGCGCCCAGCATGGAAGTTGCCATCAATACCGTTTCGGTTCCTTTGAAATGCGGAACAAGACCTTGTAAAACTTGCGCAGGATTTGGTGGATCAATAAAAAGGCCTGCAATAAATCCAAAAGTAATCACCAGCAGCAATGCAATAATCAGCTTTTCAAAAATATGATGCGTGGCACTCTTTTGAAAAATAAGCAAGACCGTAGAAATAATGCCGATTATGCACCCACCAATAAAAAGCGGAAGTCCAAATAATAATTTCAGTGCGATTGCGCCGCCAATTACTTCCGCAAGATCAGTCGCTATTGCAATGACTTCCGCTTGCATGAAAAACATGAATCGACCGCCGTCGCCAAGTCGTTCTCCCAGGATTTCGGGAAGACTTTTTCCGGTGACGATACCAAGTTTTGCGGACTGATATTGAATGAGCACGCTCATACAATTGGCGAGTACCAGCACCCACACCAGCAGATATCCGTACCTCGCGCCGGATGTGATATTCGCCGCCACATTGCCGGGATCCACGTAGCGACGGCCGCCACAAAAGCAGGTCCAAGCATGCCGGCAAGCGCGTGCCTGTGGCGGGAAGAGAAATCGTGATTCGCCCGTGCCGTTTCCCAGCATTCCACGCCATCCGTCGCACCCGCATTGACCATGCCTCCCATGCCGTCCATATCGTTCGCGTCGTCTGTACTGTTCATGTTCGTCGCCCTCTTATCCGAGCAATGTTATAGCGCACGAGACTGCGCGGTTATGTTACGTACGCGCATATCATCTGTCGGCATATGCGCGACTCATGCAACGGCGCGTCCGAACCGTTCCAAGACGCAATGCGAGGCATGTGCCACGAAATATGGCCGAATTGCGGCGACCTGCGGCTAAGCTGGAACAAGCATGAGAACGGTTGAGAATAATCGCCTGAAACACAGCCTTCGAAAGGACAACGCATGGAAACTTTCCATACCCCCATGGTCACATTGAACGACGGCAATCTGATTCCGCAAATCGGCTTGGGCGTGCTGCGCATCGACGATGAGGCGTTACCTCCGTAGTGGAGAGTGCGCTGGAAGCCGGCTACCGTCATATCGACGGCGCGGCGGGGTACAACAATGAGGCCGGCGTGGGTCGCGCGCTGAACAATGCGGGATTCACGGAAGGTGAGCAGCGCAAAAACCTGTGGGTTACGACGAAACTGCGCGATTCCGAGCAGGGGTATGACAGCGCGCGCAAGGCGTTCGACCGCCAGCTTGGCTTGCTGCAGCTCGATTATGTCGACATGTACATGCTGCATTGGCCCACCCCGTTCGACTGGCGTTCCAGTGAAACGTGGAAGGCGTTCCAGGAATTCCGCGCGAGGGGCGCGTGCGCACGCTGGTGTGTGCAATTTCCTGCCCGAGCATCTCGACCGCTTGCATGAGGAGACCGGCGAATATCCTGCCGTCAACCAGATTGAGCTGCATCCGACCTGGCAGCAGCGCGAGGTCGTGGACTATTGCAAGGCGCACGGCATTGCCGTGGAAGCATATTCGCCGATGGCTCGCGGTGCTGATTTGAACGCCGGAAACGGTGCGATTGAGCGCATCGCAGCGGAGCATGGGGTTACCCCTGCGCAGGTGATTCTGCGTTGGCATATCGAAAATGGCACGATCATCATTCCCAAGTCGGTGCATGCGGATCGGCAGAAGCAGAATCTCGATTTGTTTGGATTCGTGCTCACCCCTGAAGAACATGCCGCGATCGACGCGCTTGACGGTCCGACGCGCGCCGGACATGATCCGATGACGTTCACGTACGCCTGATACTCCGTAATTCCGTAATTTCGTATTATTTTTAATAATTATGCCTCGAAAGAATAATCGTAATTCTTATAATTATCGGAATATTGAACGCGACGTGCGTGATATCCAGCGGGCCGGCAAGCGGTTCAAAAAAAGTTGGATCAACGCCGACGGTCCGCTGGAACGTATTCTTATTTTGCTGGTAGTCGTTGCGGTAATCGGCGTCACTATCGGCATGCTGCTGCCGAAAGTCAATCCGACCGTAGGCGAAATCACCGGCGAGTACACGGCAACCGGCACAGCTGCGGAAACGTTGGAAAAACTTACCGTCGACGACAATCCCAGCAAGGCCGGATATGATCGCGATGCGTTCGGATTCCGCGAAACCGACGACGATGGCAACGGTTGCGACGTGCGCGAAGACGTGCTCGCGCGCGATCTGACGGACGTGCAATATAAGAACGGCCGTAGCTGCCAGGTTGCGTCGGGCACGCTTGACGATCCGTATACCGGTCAGACCATCCAATTCGTACGTGGAGTGAAAACGTCTTCGGCGGTGCAGATCGATCATGTGGTCGCGTTGGAAAATGCGTGGCAGTCGGGCGCGAACACGTGGGATCATGCGAAGCTGTACCAATTCGGCAACGACATGTACAATCTGCTGGCCGTGGATGGGCCCGCGAATCAGCAGAAGGGTTCCGCTTCGGCCGCATACTGGCTGCCGACGAACAGCGAATACCGTTGCGATTACGTGGCCCGGCAGATTGGCGTGAAAGACAAGTACGGGCTGACTGTCACTTCGCAGGAAAGCGGGCGATGCTTTCCGTATTGCACGGTTGCCCAGCGCAGGAATTGCCGGAAAGCTGAAGCTGCTCATTTAGGCGCGGATATTTGCGGGTGCTGGCTGGGAACGGTCGTAGTTGTAGACGGTGAACGTTCCTTTGTTGAATCGTTTGGTTTCGTACAGCGCCAAGTCGGCCTGTGCGACGCATTGGTCGAAATCCACGCTTCCGATCGCGTCTCCATCGGCGCGCCCCGTGCCGAGGCTGGCACCGTCAGCGGCTGCAATGCGGCACACGCCTACACTGCAATGCACGTCTTGCCCGTGCTGTTCCGAGGTGCGTGCCAACTGTTGGAAGAACATGCCCAGCGTGGTTTCAAGCACCTGTTCGCTGGCGGTGTTGCGAATAAGCGCCAAGAATTCGTCACCGCCATATCGCAGATAATGTCATCTTGCCGGTAGATGTGCCGAAGCTGGGATGCGACCTCGCGGATCCAGAAATCGCCGACCGTGTGTCCGTATGTGTCGTTGATGGTTTTGAAATCGTCGATGTCGACGAACATCAGCATCGCTTCGTCGTGCGAATCCATGCGGTCGAAGTATTTGCGCATGTGCTTCCATCCCGCTTCTTTGTTCAGCAAACCGGTCATGCCGTCATGTTCGGCTTCGTACCTTGCTTTTTCGTAGGCGGCCTGTTGCGAGTGGAATCGCATGTTCATTTCCACGGTGTCCATGACGAACATAATCTGTGTGGAGATCACGATCGCCAAACATTGCAATGAAAAACTGTATGCCAGTGCTTGGTAGATGGTCGCCAATACTGGTAGCACGAAGAACGACATCATGGAAAGGAAAATAATGCGATCAAGATTCTTGCGATATGAGATCAACATGAAGAGGCATAATGCGATTCCCAAGACCGCAATTGCTTGCGAAAGAAGATAGAAATTACCGCGATGGTAAAGATTGTGGTCATCGAAATAGTAGAAAAGACCAGTGAATTGTGTGATGATAAGTAAGAGAATTCCAATTACGGATAATGCGTAGACAGCACGCAATGCGGCTGGTTTGCGATGCTGATGTTTGCTCACTGTCAACCAAACATAGGTTGCGAAGAAACTCATGAAAATATAGTTGATGCAGAATACTGAGAAATTGCTTATGCGAACCATATAGTATGCGGTTTCGTCTGCATCTACGCGAAAATACCAGCTGAGCGCGTCGGTTCCAAGAAGAAGCATGCAGGCGATCTGCATGAGTATTTTGATGCGAGTTCGTCTGGTTTTGTGTGGGGTTGCAATGAAAATTCCGCATGCGCAAATCAGGCATATGAAAATACCCCACAACTCCATGCAGATGTGGAACATGGCCCTGACTGTCATTATCCTCCCCCCCCCCTCGACGCTGCCTGCGTCGAAAACTTGCCTACCTCTTTCGTGTGCCATGATACCTCTAAACAGGGGGAGTCCACCCCACAATGACGAAAAACAGGAATCCGCAGGCGAATATCCATGCCTCTGTCATACGGGCTATCATATAGTTTGTGCGTTTGAATGTGGAGAAGGTGATTGATGTCAGCGAAGCGGAGCATGTCTCGAGCGCTTACTCGAGAGGAATCGTATCAGGACGGTCATTTAACGCGCACGGCGTTTATTTCCATTGCGATTCTTACATTTATTACGTTCGTCGGTAATTTCACGCAATTGCAGTTGAGCGCCGCGTTGCCGACGATCGTCAGTGATTTTGGTATTTCCGTTACGACCGGTCAGTGGCTGACGTCGATTTTCCAGCTGGTCATGGGCGTGATGGTGCCGCTTACGGCATACCTTACGAGACGTTTTTCGACGCGCGAAATCGTGCTTGTTTCCATGGTTGTGTTCACGATCGGTTCACTGTTCGCTTGGCTTGGTCCAACTTTTTTGATGGTGCTGATCGGGCGTTTGCTTGAGGCGGTTGGCACGGGTGTGATGTGGCCGGTGTTGCAGATCACGGTGTTTTCGATTTATCCGCTGTCTCGCCGTGGTTTCGCAATGGGTACGGTTGGCATGGCGATGAGCGTGGCTCCGGCGATCGGCCCGACGCTTGGCGGTGTGCAGACGGACTTGAACGGTTGGCGTTCAATTTTCCTCACGTTGACCATTATCGGCGTGATTTCGCTGCTTCTTGCCTATTTTGGATTGCATAATTTCGGTGAGAACGATAAAACCGCGAAGGCTGACTTTTTTTCCGTTGGACTGTCTATTTTCGGTTTCGGCGGGCTAATGTTCGGCTTTACGAATATTGAATCGTATTCGTTTGTAAATCCGGTGGTTTGGCTGCCAATGGTGATTGGCGTTGTGGGAATTATTTGGTTTGTGCTCCGCCAGATTCATGGCGCGCGCAGGCAGATTGAAAATCCTGAAGCGCAGCCGCCACTGTTGAATTTGAGCGTGTTGAAGAATCGTAGTTTTACTGTTGGCACGATCACGGCCGCGCTCTCGTTCTTCGCGTTCAGTTCGATTATGGTGATCATGCCCCTGTACATTCAGGATTGCCGTGGCTATTCTGCTGCGATTAGCGGCCTAGTGATGCTTCCGGGTGCTTTGGGCCAGTGCATTTCGCAGTTTTTCGGTGGTAAGGTGCTTGACCGTTTCGGCGCACGTCCGGTGGCGTTGATAGGCACGATTACCTTGTGTTTCGGCACGGTCATGATGAGTTTGATTTCCATGACTTCGTGGATTTGGTGGGTGTCGATTTGGCAGTTTGTGCGCCAGATCGGCATGGGTTTCGTGTTGATGCCGATCACCACATGGTCACTGAATTGTTTGGAACCGGAAGAGGTGAGCGCCGGATCCGCGGTGACGAATACGGTTCGTCAGATTGCGGGCGCGATTGGCGCTCCGGTGTTGGTGATTTTGATGGAGACGTTCACGTCTCTTCGTTGGACTGCGCTTGGTGGCACAAAAGCCGTGTATGCGGCTGCCAACGTGTTCGGCATTCAGTGGGCGCTTCGTATCAGTGCAGCAATCTGCTTCGTGATGGTGCTGATGGTGTTCTTCGGCGTGCGCGGCCAGGGTGCCGGTTCCACGCATGAAACCGTGCAACGCGCCCTCAACCGTAGGCGTGCCGCCTGACCGTGCATGCTGCGACGGCTACTCCTCTTCGTTGGGCTTGTATTCCACTACGCTGAGGGCCACCACGCCTGCGCTGGTGTGCACGAACACATTGGCGCTCCCGCTACGGCTTCCAAGCTTCCACCAAGTGTGAGATCGGCTCGGAATCGAGCACTGGCAGCACTTGCGCCACGCCGTCTGCGTCGGTGACGGTGAGCGTATCGTCCAAATATCCGGAGGCGAGCGTTTCGTCGATGGCGCTTTCGAATTCGGCCAGCTTGCTGATTTCCTCTTCGGCGGCCTTGTTTGCGGCCACTTCCACAGCTTGCGCCACTTCTTCTCGCATTGCCTCTTCGCTCATGACTACCTCTTTTTGCTAAGCGCCGTTTTGTAACCTATAGATTATCGGATGAACGTATCAGAACGATTCCAAATGCCGGAAAGTGTCCATATAGTGGCACTTTTGTGAAAGCGTCACCCTCAATGCGCGCGGGAAACATATGCGGGGATGAACGCGGGTAGCGTTCACGAGAAGAGATGTTGTGAGAGATGTTGTGAAAAACGATGCGTAAGACTATCGGTTGCAACATGTGATTGCATACGATTGCGGATTGCGCGGAATAGGAAGTGAAACGGGAAGATGGAATGGGAGAGGAGTGCGCATGACTCGACTTGGCGATGTCCAACGAAGTGAGACGCGTCGTGAAACGCGCGCTTCACTGCTTACGGCGTTGCTGTGGTTCGCATCCGCCGTCATCGTGTTCGCGATGCTTCTGCGCATGCTGCCGAACAGTCTCGATGGCAAACGTACGTGCCTTTGATTGTCGCACTCATGCCTTGGCTTGGCTTGCTTTCCGTGATTATCGCAATTATTGCAACAGTTTTCGCACTGTCGGCAAACGAAAACTTTTAGTCGCGTTAAGCGTATTGTGCGTGATCATCCAGATTATCTGGCATTGGGGGTATGTCGTTCCGACCAATGATCGTGCCATACAACCTTCTGCAACAGTGCGTGTCATGACGTTCAATACGAAGCAAGGTTGTGCCGATGCGCAGCAAATCGTGCGAACAATCCAAAGCGAGCATGTTGAAATTCTTGCAATGCAGGAAGTTCCATCAGGATTATTAGATCGGTTGCATGATGCTGGAATTGAGGATTATCTTCCGTATTCCGTTTCCGCGCAACTCACTTGGCACGATAATGGCGGTGTGAACGTACTGTACAGTGCGCATCCTCTGCAGGAAACAACGCAGGATCTCATTCCTATTGAATCCAGTAGTATTCCTGCCGCGACAGTTGATTTCAATGGCAGAAAAGTACGATTTGGGTCGGTTCATCCGTTTTCTCCACGACCAAGCAATCAGGGATTATGGAATAAAAGTTTGGATTCCATAGCGCAATTACAGCATTACGATAATGGGGAATCGTATGTGCTGATGGGGGATTTTAATTCCACGTGGGATCATGCAAGCTTCAGATATTTGTTGGGCGATCGCTTTACGGATGCGGGGGAGAGTGCCGGCGAGGGATTGCATATGACGTATCCTTCGGTATTCCCTATCGCTGAAATCGACCATATCATCTACGACAAGGGTGTGTACGCCAGAAATTTGGAAACCAAGCGGATTCAAGGTTCCGACCACAAGGCATTATTGGCGACGTTGGAACTTCAGTAATGCTGCCGTCGCGGGTCATGCTTGAGTTGTAGCAATACTGGTTTGCAGGTCACGTTTAGGTTGCATCAGTTCTTGCGTTACCGGCAACAGTTGAGCAGTAACACCGCCGTTATTGCCCCGTTTTTGCTCCGTAAGTTTCATCGACTCCCCCTACTATTACACTGGGGAATCCGAAGTGCTTGCAAACAATTAGGGAGCGAAACGGAATATGAACGGCGCGTCTGATCAGCCTGAAGAATTCGGCGTCCAGCCTGAGCAAGGCCGTCAGGAGGAGCCGCAGTCTAATGCCGATTCAACCTCCGGCGCAACCGCAACCTCCGACGCAACCGCCAGTCCAGAAGATTCCACTTCCAGCGCCCCGCATTCCCGCCGCGTGCGCCGCCGTATGAGCGCCGAGCATATTCGCCAAATCAAGCGCAAACGTCGCCGTCGCAAGATCCTAATCGGCGTACTCGTGATAGTCGCAGCCCTCGCCGTTTTCGCCGGCGCATTCGTATGGTCTGCGCTGCACGTGAAAAACGAGCTGCAGCAGGCGGTGTCGGGCGTGCAAGGCTTGCAGCAGACCATCTCCGAAGCGGACACGTCCAAGCTTGAGAAGCAGACAACCGCGTTCTCCGATCACGTACGCAAGGCCTACAAGCAAACCTCTTCGCCGCTGTGGCAGGTGGCGTCGGTCGTGCCGTATGTGGGCAATGACATTTCCGCCGTACGCACCACGGTGGCGCCATGGAGAATATTTCGTCGCAGGCGTTGCCGCAACTGGTGAAAGTCGCCGAAAATGTTGATCTGAACAGTATTCACGTGGAAAACGGCACGATCGAAATTTCCGGATTGGAAGCGTCTCAGCAGCCGCTCCAAATCGCGGACGATACGATCGACAAGGCCACGCGGGAAGTGAAAACCGTGAAAACCCCGCATATCGCGCAGGTCGCGGACGCCCTGAAAACCGCGGAAACGTATTGCGAAAAACTTGACAGCATGGTGCATTCCTTGAATTCCATCGTGCAGGTGCTGCCCAGCATGTTGGGTACGGAAAGCCATGCGAATGATGCTCCGCGCAATTATTTGATTCTTGCGCAAACGAATGCGGAGGCGCGCCCGTCCGGCGGCCTTACGGGATCGCTCGGCTTGGCCACGGTGCAGGGCGGTCACGTGAGCTTGCAGCCGTTCGTTTCCGATTCGGAAATTCAGAATGCCGACGAGCCGGTTGTGGATTTGACCGCCGAGGAACGTTTGCTGTTCACCGACAAGCTTGGCAAGGATATTCGCGACGTGAATTTCACTCCTGATTTTCCGCGTACCGGCGAGATTGTGAGCGCCATGTGGGCTCGCCAGTATGGCGTTGCGGTTGATGGCGTGATCGCCATTGATCCGTTGTTCCTGCAGAACATGTTGGCGGTGACCGGTGGCGTTGCCATGCCTGACGGTTCGACGTTGGATGGCACTAATACCGCCCAAACGTTGCTGCATGACGTGTATGCGCGCATGGCTCCGCAGGAGACGGACGAGTATTTCGCCGTTGCCGCGCAGGCCGCGTTCGACCATATCACGCAGAATGCGGGCGATTACAAATCGTATGTCAAGGCGCTTTCCACGTCTGTTGAGCAGGGACACGTGATGGTGTGGAGCGCGCATGAGGATGAGCAGAATCTGATTGCCGATTCCGCTATTTCCGGCAAATTGATTACGGAAGGTGCGAAACCGCAGGTCGGCGTGTATATTTCCGACGAAACCGAGTCGAAAATGGACTGGTATTTGCATCGCGAAGTGACCACTGAATTCCAGAAGGTCGCGCGAAACGGCGCGAACCAGTATACGGTGCATATCAAGTTGCAGAACACCATAACGGCGGAAGAAGCGGCTTCCGAAGCTGACTATGTGACCGGTGCCGGAAATATCGTTCCGAAAGGCCAGATCAAGACGGCATTGTTCATTTACGCGCCTGCGAACGGTCGTTTGGTGGATTGGGAATTCCAGAATGCCGACGATTACAAGGGTGTGACTTTGCACGATGGCCTGACCGTGGGCGTGGGCGATGTGACCTTGCAGCCCGGCGAATCCTATGAGATCACCGTGCATGTGCAGTCCGCTCCAGATACGGATGAGCCGCTCACCCTCCGCCAGACCCCGCTGATTGAAGGCCGCTAGACAGTTCCGTAGGTAACCTAAGCAGCTAAGCAAGCGGCTCTAGACAAGCCATCTTGCAACAGGGGAGTATGGGGGAATATGTGGGTATATGCGCATGTAGCCTCACGTTCACGGAACGGACGTCAACTTTTCATCCGTTCTTGCCGCGCGTTTCGCGGTATCGCGTCAAAAGCAAGTTTCCAATAGTCATTTAACCGCAAAAGCGAGTTGGAGATCTACTCTGTTAACAGGGCTTATGATACTATCTCTTCATGGAGGGAAGCCTCCTTCTTTTCGGGTGGGGGTAGTTAGTAGAAGGAGGAGTCATGCAAGGCGGTTTCCGCAGCTCTGAGCAGGGTTCGGATCAAGTAGTGAGAACCCAGGAAATCCATATCGTCTCTTCTAACTCTCGTCACCAGGATCAGAAGCAGGAGCGACATCAGTCTCAAGACAACAGCCCTCAGTTTGAGCCGATGATGTTTTCGAACACGCCATTTTCCGTTGGTGAAGATGGAAAGCGCAAGGGCAGGCGGAATCAGGTTGTGCCCGCATGGCGTTATTCTTTTGTCGTCTGCTTGGTGATGGTCGATCTTGCGGTCATGCTGATTTCGCTATCCATCAGTCTTTGGGCCAACGATGCCGCATATAATGCCATCAATGGGGCCATGCCGTTCTGGCTGTTCCTTATCTGCTTCAGCCTCATCTGGGTGTTGAGCCTCACCTTTGCCGGAACGTATCATCGTCATGTGATGGCGGAAGGCTACGAGCTGTATGCGAAAATCATCAACGCGTCGCTGCTCACCATCATCACTTACTGCTCGCTTGCTTTTATTTTCAATCTTTCCTTGCCGAGAACCGCGCTTATCGTCGCCCCGATCATTGCATTCTTCCTAGAAGTCATCGCCCGTTGGCAGATGCGTCAGTGGCAGCATCGCAGCCGTCAGAAGGGCGCCTGTAAGTATAAGACCGTGGTGATTGGTTCTTCCGACGGTATCAATTGTGCGTTGCGCACCATGCGGGACTACTCCAATTGGGGGTATTCGCCGATTGCCGTGTGTCCGATCGAAGCTGACGACAATGAGAAAGACGTTTATGTGGTCACGTCGTTCGAGCCTGATCCTTCCATTGAAGGTGCCGACAAGCTGAAGGTGATTCCGTTCAATGCCGCTTTCCCGCGTACGTGCGAAAGCTTGGGTGCGCAGGAAGTGTATGTTGCCGACGTGCTGTCCCGCGATTCCGAAATGCTGCATGGCCTTTCCCTTGCGGTCGAGTCGCTTGGCATGGAGCTTGCGTTGGCTGTTTCCTTGGCTGACGTGAGCGGCCACCGCCTGTACTTGCGTAATACGGCCGAACAGCCGGTATTGCTGGCAAGTTTGCCGCAGTATACGAATACGACGTACGTGATTAAACGCCTGCTGGATATCGTCGGTTCGGCTTTCGCGCTGCTGATTTCCTCGCCGCTGATGCTGGGCACGGCGATTGCCATCAAGCTTGATGACGGTGGTCCGATTTTCTTCTCGCAGCAGCGTATCGGTTTGCATGGCAAGCCATTTACCATGTATAAATTCCGTTCCATGGTCACCAATGCGGAAGAATTGAAGAAGAAGCTTGCCGAAGAAAATGGACAGACCGATCGTTTCATTTTCAAAATGAAGGATGATCCGAGAATTACGAAGGTCGGTCGTTTTATTCGTAAGACTTCGTTGGATGAATTCCCACAGTTCTTCAACGTTTTGAAGGGCGACATGTCTTTGGTTGGTCCTCGCCCGGCATTGCCGGAAGAGGTTGCCCGCTACGGTTCCCTTTATTCCACGCGACTGCTGGTTAAGCCTGGTATTACCGGTCCGTGGCAGGTTTCTGGCCGTTCGGATCTTTCGCAGGAGCAGAGCGAATATTTGGACGTTTCCTATATTGAAAATTGGTCTATTGCAGGCGATCTTGCGATTCTCGCAAAAACCGTGCTCGTGGTCTTCCGTGGCACCGGATCTTACTAAATTCCGCAGTACTTTTCGCACGAATCGTCGTGCAAATCAGAGCGCTCCCTCCCGGAGCGCTCTTTTGTTTTCCCGACTTGCGTAGGCGGGGGATGTGTTTTGTGTGGTGGGGTTTGTTCGGTTGCAGCCTCACTTGTTTGTCTATGGTCACTTGTCTCTTGATGAGAAACAATTATTTGTCATGCGTATTTTTGCAGTTTATATGATGGTTTTATTTTTATGGGGAATATTGTGATACTCATGTGAAATAGATTCAACTTATGTAATCAAATCAACCATAGTTAAGGATTGTATTTTGATATATCTCATATGAGATTTGGATTTTCAAAATAGATGATTTGCTTTCCTTTGCGTATTATGAGATAATTATTGTAACGTGGCGCCATGATTTCTGTAACGTTATCCCTCACAGCTGAGGGTGGTCCCACGCACTTCGGTGCGGATTGAAATATGTAATAGAACCTATAAAAGGAAATAATCATGCGTAGTCATGGGAAGCGGGTGAATGTGTGCCCGCAAACGCAAGGCAAGTATTTGGTTTCGACGGTGCTGACCGCTGTTTTCGCGATCGCGTCGCTGTCTGGAACGCTGCTGTTCTCTGCAGATGCGGTTGCCGATGCCGCCGAATCTCAGGCGATCGCGCAAGTGGGCAACGCAACCTACGCGAGCGTACAGGAGGCAATCGGTCGAACAACGTTGAAGAACACGACGGTCACATTGCTAGCCGACGTGACGGAAAGCGTTACGATTACGCCATCGAAAGGCGTGCGAAACGTAACGTTTGACCTGAACGGGCATATGCTGCAAGCCGCTGAATCCGGTGGAGCTGCCGGGTTTGCTGCGATCACTGTGCCTGTGAACATGCAGCTCACCATTGCTGGACCGGGAACAATTGCTGGCGGAACACAGCCTGCGGTCGATTGCCGTGGCGCATTGCACGTGGAGGGTGGCACGTTCACCTCGGATGCAACGTTGATGCAGTTTGCCGAAACGGATGAAACTTCCGCGCAAGGCAGTTTTTCGGGCGGAACATTCACCGCGCCGACGCTTTTCAACCTGCTGGATGACGCTAAAAATCTTGGCTATGTGACCGTTCGCGGCGGCGAATACCGGGGTATGATTCCAGCTGGACTGAACACGCTCGTCTTGTTGAGCGGCTCGTTCTCCGACTCGTCGAATCTTGCGCCGTACTTGGCTGACTCGCTTGGGCTGATTCCAGACGGCACTAGCGGTGACGGTACGGGTGACGGAATGTTCCATGTCGGCGATCTGGCGATCTCCAGCAAGCAGACTTCGGTGGAATTGGATCCCGCGAACGACTCCAACAGTTGAGCGCCGACGACCTACTGACCTTGACGGGAACGCAACTGAACGGCATCGCCGACTACCGCCTTGTGGCGGATAGTGACCAGTTGCAGGCGTTGAACGATCAGATCGATCGCGCAATGCAGGCGATGGAGAAGAGGAAAGCCTTCGAAACCGTGAGCCAGAACATCACCATCACCGCCGTGCGCAATGGTGTGGATGATGTTATAGATGCAAACGCGAGTGGGGGAGCGGGCCCACAGTTGCGCACCTCCGACCATGATGGCATAAGCACTCAAGTGACGGTAACCATCAAAGCCGTCGCCGAGCCAGAAAAACCAGAAAAGCCAGAAGAACCTGGCAAACCCGGTGATCCAGGAAAGCCGGGGAAGCCGGAAATGCCTCGCTCCGGATCCGCAGTGCAGGCGCTCGCCATCATCTCGCTGCTGCTGGTGATCGCTTCCGCAATCTGCGCATACGCAACGGTCCATCTGCAGTCGTCGCGTCTGCACAACTAGTATTTTCCGCCCTTTTCTTGAGCTGCATAGACGCAAAACGCTAGTAATGCAGACATGAAACCACACTCCGATCATCGGATCCGAATTTCTTCAATCCGATGATCGAGTGTTGCTCTTGCAGTGTTGCATCCTTCTAATTGGTGAATAGACTGATGAATTTCTTGTTGTGGGTGGTTAGGTGAGTGGAGTGTCTTGGATTTGATTTCGTTGATTCCTGAAGCTGAATTGAATTGTAAATAACGTAGTTCGGGGATGAATACAGATAACGTCCGAATTCTTGCGCGCTTTGGGTTTTCGATCCTGACGTGAAAAGCATGGCCCCGCGTCCTGCGTACGGTTCTTTCATTCGCCAAAACGAAAAACCGCGATTGGAAACCAGGAGACGGAACCATGCCCGAGAACACCGTGCGGATCGACCGGCACATGCCCGGGATCTGGCTCGACCGGCTCGTCACGCAGAAGGTCACCGAGACACTCAACGCGATGCTCGACACGGAGGCCGGTGAGCTTGTCAGGGCGTCTAGATACGAGCGTTCCGGCGGCCGGAAGACGTATCGTGCACCGGAACCCCGACATGTTCCGGCTTGGCGGCACGCTGGAGGAAGCGAGCTGGTCATCGTTCCCTGGACGGCCATGACCAAAAGTGCGCAACCTTTCGGCACTACCGTTTATGGGCGCTTTTTGCCTATGGACCACCACATCCAGCGTTGTACGAAAAGGTTCGCGATGGTAAGTATCACGAGCGCAAGGGCGGTGGCCGCGAGGCCCGCGAGAAGCTGTGAAAACCACGGTGTGGACGCCACGTCAATGCCGATGACGCGGAAAAGCCCGATCTTCACGAGATTGAGTGTCAATGCGTTCAGCGCGTAATAGACGAGGCTGTAGCGGCGATATAGGCCAGCATCTGGCATGACCCCACCACGATGCACAGCCAGATGACGGCGAACGTGCCAAGGAATGCCGCCCGCGACCGATGCGGCCAGCAGCGCCGGACCATCCGGTACGATTCCGACCACGGCCGGTACCGCCAACGTCAGGAACACTACGGCCGCGCAAGCTGACGATACGCCCGCTCTCCCGCGCGGAATGGCTTTGAGCCATTCCTTCAGCACGTATCCGACGCACATGTAGCCAGCTGCCTTGACCCCGGCCACAATCTGGAAGGGTAGTGCAGGCCATCCGGTCTGGGACGAGACGAATGTCGACAGGATGACGAACGCCATTCCAATAGCGGCAAGCACGCGTCCGTCATCGGTCAGGCTGGTCAGCCCGTACATCAGGCATTCGCCCACGAAGAACGCCATGAGGAACCACAGTCCATTGCCCATGATGAGCACGTCGAGGAACTGGTGCGTAATACCGTAGTCGTGGCTTGTCTGGAAGGTCGCGCGCATGGATGGTATGAGCAGTATCGCGAACGGTTTCGCGAGGAAGTACAGGGAGAACACGTAATACGGCACCAGCAACGTCTTGGCCTTGCGCGCCAGGAACGCCTTGAACCCGCCCCTCCTACTGAACGTGAGCCCCCCAGTAGGAAGAACAAGCATATGGAACAGGTATATCGCGTCGATGGGCACGTCCAATGCGGGCAGTCACACGCTTTCGCCGTCACCGTTCCTGAGATGGCCGAAACTGACCAGTACGATGCCGACACCCTTGGCCACGTCGATCCACTCGATACGCTTGGAACCACTCATTCCGCATCCTGTTCCGCTAAGTTCCTGAATTTCATGAATGCGCCGAAGCGCACGATGAAGGTCGTGATGTTGGTGCTGGAGAACACCACACACACCGTCAGCGGTGTGATGTTCCCGGTCAGCCACAGAACCGCGCAGGCCGTAAGATTCACAATCGCGCTGACCATAATCGCCGCGTTCGCCCAGGTCGCCTTCCCGATCGGCGAGAGCGCTGGATAGCCGAACATGAAACTGAAATATCCGAAGAACACGCCGACCATCAGTATCCGCAGGAACCCGCCAGCGCTGGCGTACTGTCCGCCGAGAATCAGCACGCACAACGGCGTCGCCAGCACTTCCACCAGCCCGCACGCGAGGAACCAAAGGATGCCGCCCCGCAACACTATGCGGTAGAACAGCTATAGTCCTTCTTGTTGACCATCGACGGGTAGAGTGCGTCGCCGAGCGGCGGAATCATCTGCTCTCCGGCGGACGACAGCTTGGTCGCGCCGGAGTACAGGCCCATCTCCACGGATTCGGGGCTGTAGCGCATGCCAAGGAAGATGGATCCCAATGATCCGTTGATGCTCACGGATATGCGGGATATGAAGAACCAGAAGCTGTCTTTCAACGCTTCCAGCATTTCCCTCATGGTGGTGCCGGTCGCCTTCAAACCGTCGCGTTTGAGCAGGGAGAACGCCCACAGGAGCGCGATGGTATCGAATACGATCATCGAGACGGGATAGATGATCAGGTGTCGTCGCCCTTCACGAACAACAGCGTCGCCACCAGGATTCCGGATTTTGCGGACACCGCGCGGATGGTAATGTCCTTCATGCGTTCGATGCCTCTGAAGTAGGCGTCCGGAAGCAGTGCTTTGGCGATCGAGTCCACGAAGAACAGCAGTATGATCACGAAATGGCCGCGGAGCATGTCCACGAACATCGCGCATGCCAGGAACACGGCCGAAGCTACGCACGCCAGCAGTAGCTTGGTGTACGTCATTGTCGAGATGATTCGGGACATTTTTGTCTTGTCAACGCGATGCACGGAGATGGTCGCGGTGGTCGACAGCTGGAAGCCGTACTCCACCACCATCTGGAACACCAGGCAGAACGACGTCGCGAATCCGATCACGCCGAACTTCTCCACGCTGAGCACGCGTGACAGGTACGGCAGGAGTAATAGTCCGATCAGATAGTTTGAAAACGTGAGCGCGTATAGGAACAACGCATTCTTAAAAATACGCGAATGTGATTTGTTATTCGTAGCCTTCATTGTCTTTCGGTTAACTCATCTAGCTAATGTTTTAGATTCGTGCATAAGAAATCAGCAGTTCCTATTTGATGACTGTCGTGATTTGATTTCCTGTATAACGAATAGATGCGCATGTGCGAGTTCCTCAAGGAAGTTGCCGACCTCAATGTACATGACTGGCACTTCGTTATCAGGGAGATTCAGAAGTTTGCGGGTATCCTTATCTGCTTTTGCCGTGAACATGGTGTTCAGAGGGCAGGAAGCAAGTCCTAAGGATTCAAGCGACAAAAGAAGGGACATACCAAAAAGTCCGCCGTCAGTGAACCCCTCATTCCGTTCATAGGATGTGATGAACGATCGCAGGTCGGAAGTAATGAGAATAAGGGCAGGGGGTGCCGCATATCCTCCCACTCCTCCTTGGATAGCCAAAGCCTTAGTGATGATTTCAGGGTTTAGGATCAGATGAACTCGAGTTGGTTGTCTGTTGCAGACGGACGGTGTCCTCATAGCCATGTCAATGGCTTGCTCGATGAGATTAACATCTACTGGCTCATCGGAAAACTCTCGTACCGAATGACGGTGTTCATTAAGTTGAGCGTAAGGTAGGAGCGAGTTATTAGCTTTTGTTGACCGTCGGATGACGATGCTTCCTCCGCGTGATGGATCTGCGGACTTAATATGATTCCATTGCTCGTTGGTGAAAAGACTTTTTTGCCATGAGATATCCTTGCCCGCGCGAATATGGCGTTCCATGTACTCGTGTAGTGCTGACATCGACTCTTGAAATACGGTGTTTTCCTCATAGTTGCTGTCGGCTAGCTCTAAGCTCTTGAGCATGGCTGGAAGTTCGAGAAACACTTTGCGTCCAAAGCCATATCGAAAATCGTTATGGCTGAGTCCTTTTTCTATCTGATGGCTCAGGAACATGATTCGTGTTTCCAACTGTGTGAGCTCGGTAGAGGCAACACGGGAGTAGTTTCGGTTATATCGATGTGCCTGAAGAATGGAGTCTTTGTAAAGATGAAGCGTTTGCCGTAGATTTCGTATTGCTGACGCTATACGACGCGGGACGCACGCGTGAAACACTGCCCTGAGCTTCTCACTCATTTGAATCCTCCAATTAAGTGCGAGTGATGAATAATCATTGTTTGTTTGCGAGTACTGCTTGCTGCATGTTGGTGAGGTATTCGTCGACTCTCGTGCGCTCTGCGTCGAGTATTCGTTCGACCTTGGCGAAGTCCACATGCCGATTAATCACGTCGAAGTCGTCATATCCGTCCACATGGCGCTGCTCGGAGTCCACGAGCTTCAGGAACTCGGAAAGCCTTCCGGAATACTGGCCCGGGTAGATGCAAATTGGCTCGGTTCCATGTTCATGGAGAATGCGGTCGCGTGGAATGAGTCAGTCAGCACGTATTTCGCGTTGTCTACAAGGGAAACGAAATCGAGGATTTCAGGCACTACGAGGCTTTTACCGTTTCGGAATACTTGGTCCACGCGGGTGCAGAATCGGTAGATAGGCAGGCCTGTTCTGCGTGACAGTTCATCCGCGTATCCGTCGAACTCTTTGCTGCGGTTCAGGTTGTAGATAAGGATGTAGTCGCCTTTAACCCGCGGTTTCGTGGCGATGGAACGCCAGAACGATGCCGGCATCGCCAGCGTGGGGTCGACGATTTGCACAGCGTTGTGGTATCCGTACTGATCGTTTAGGATATCAACGCCGCTCTGTTCTCGTACGGAGATCATGTCGAAACGATCAATGTACTTCTTCGACTGGTTGACTTCGCTCTCGTCGAGATGGCTTCGGCCGAAGCTGGACGCATACGCGTACTTGGGTTTCCCGTCAGGGGCAAAGTCTAGATAGAAGCATGGAATAACTCCCTTGTTCCATCCGGAATTCCACACTTGGTCGCTGCCGGAGACGTACACGTCAGCGAAATCGTTGAAGTTTTTGAAATCCGATTCGCTGAGATACGTCTTTTCCGTGAGGTTCAGATATTTGCTGCGGAAGCCGTCGAACACTTTCTTCCATAGCAAGTAGGTTGGCAGGAACGCCAGGGCCTTTACCGGATTGCCTTTGGCGAAGGAGTCGACCAGGCCTTTGCCATACGTATCGGGACGTCGATAGTCGATGAGAACGACGTTGTCGAAATACTGCTTCAGCTTCTCCTGCGTGGCGTATGCCTGAAGCTGTGTGCCGTAGTTGTCGACTTGATGGAGCGTGATCACCGCCGCTGTTGTCATGATTGTTCCTTTCCTGTCGTGTCGGGTGTCCCGGTCGGACCGGCCACGGTCCTGTTTCGTTTGGCCTCGTAGTAGCGACTCCAGATGGCGCGATAGCACCAGAAGCCGGGAAGCAGGGCGAGAATGCCGAGCTTGTCGCGTTTCGACGCCCTGCGGTCGCACAGCACGGTTGGTGCGAGCGGGAGGACCTCTCGGCGCAGCCTGCGCGCGAGGTCCTTGTCATGATGACCAGTGTTGACCATCTGGGAAAGCGTGGAGAGACGCACGTACGCCCGCTTCTCAGCTGCGGCCGTTTTAAGGTCGGGATAGTGCTCGCACACCCATGCGGCCATCCGGTCGCCGGCGAGCACGAGGTCCAGCTTGCTGTCCTTCCAGGTGGTGCCGTTCGCGATGGACGTGTAGCGCTGCGCGTAGTGGTATTGGGGCGTCATGTCCGCCGCGACCCTGTCGCATTCCTGTGTGATTAGGTATGTAGTGGCGGTGTCCTCATACAAGAGCCCCTCCGGATACCGTATCTGCCTGAACAGGTCGAGCCGGTACAGCTTATTCCATGCGGTCACGTCCCACAGGCCGTTGCGACACAGGCTCTCAACTGCTTGCGCACGGTCGAGCGTCGTGCGCGTGTGGGCGGGGTCCTTGTCGTCCTCGTTGTCCGGCGCGTAGGAGATGAAATGGCCGCACTGCGCCGCGTCCGCGCCGGACTCCTCCAGCGTCTCGAGCATGGACTCGACGTATCCGGGCTCGACCCAGTCGTCGGAGTCCACGAACGCTATGTATCGTCCGCGCGAGGGTTCTTCGATTGAGAACACGTGGTCGATTCCCGTGTTACGGGCAGCTGAGAGCCCGCCATTCGTCCTATGGAGACTGGTGACGCGCGGGTCTTGTTCTGCGTATCGGTCGCATATTGCGGGGCAGTCGTCTGTGGACCCGTCGTCGACCAGGACGATTCGTACATCCTCGTATGTCTGTGCGAGCAGTGAGTCAACGCATCGGGACAGCAGGTCAGCGACGTTGTAGACCGGCACCACGATGTTGACGGGTGATTTATCTTTCATCATGATTCTTCTTTTATCTCTTTTTTCCCAAGGAGAATCGCAATTCCAAAAATAAAAAGACTTACGAAGAATTTTGTATTTCCAAGCTGGAAAATCATAAAAGAGCCTACGATGGTTCGCAATATAAGCAGGTAGAATATGAACCATGTGTCATTAGTTCTAGTTCTTTGTTTTTTATATACATATCCTGATATGAAGCCATAAAGCAATGAAAAAAGAACTATTCCAATAATTCGAAAATCGAGATAAAAGAAATAAAACAGGGAGCAGAAAGCATTGTAGGATCCTGTTGGAAATAAGGTTGACGTCCAGGTTTCTTGTGGTAATCCGACGTAATAGATTAAATTATCCAAAAACGACGTTTTGGCTCCAAAAAAGCTGATAACAGACGCAAGAACGTAGGATAGGGGGTAAAATGTCGCCGCGCCAAAAGATTCAAAATTATTTACATCAACAATTGAGGTGTAATATGAAAAAAGACCTAACAGGTAATGTAAAATAGGCATATATCGCCTGCAAGAAATTCTGACTTGTCCTAAGTGATGTTAGGACAAATAGCATTACAATTCCTACAATTGTAGCATTTTTTATGATTTTCTTTGTTTTGCTGGAAATAGTTTTTCTATAATAGAAAAAGCCGCTATCAGTTGTGAGACTATATATATTATTTGAATACGACCACCACTGGAAATAACATCTGCAAGAGCGCACAAAAAAACAATGAGGCTAAATTTTTTGTGCTGTTTTTGAAAAGGAAGACGATTGCAATAGGTATGAGCACTGTCATTGCTGGACCACAAAAGTAAGTGACAAACAATCCAACGATTGGATTCGAAAATGCCTGTTCGTCATTGTATCCTAAACGACTGCCACGCACTTCCATGTAGGAAGCGCCGCTTCTGAATGCGTTTAGTGAGTAAAAGAGAGATAGTGCACTACCTACGCAAGCTAGCGCTAATATTATTTCAAGAAATGTAAAGCATAGCTGCTGTTGATTGCCGTCGCTCGTTTGAAGATTTTTTCCGCGCAAGTGGGCATACCGTGTTTGCTTGGTAGTCTGTTTGTTTACAAGTGTCGAAGAAAAGGCACCTAAAGAAAAAGCCACGCTGCCGCAGGTAATATAGCCAATTGTCTTTTCTGAATAACCAGTAAATCCATAGAGTCGTAATGATGCGAGGGTACATATGAACAGCCATAAAGAGGTGAAAACGATCACAGGACTTGATATATCTTTGTGGGCAAAATAGTCCAAATATATAGTGAAGACTGAAATAATAAAAAACAAAATGAACAAGGATCTTTGATTCCTTTCTGATTTGCCGATATAAATCAGAAGCTCTTCGCGTATTTCCTGCCGGCGAACTTGGCCATGAGGAAGCCCTTGCCCTTTTTTCCCCAGTCGGTCGGTTCCGGGCTGGTAAGAGGCAATTCGACGACATCCTGTCCGTTTGTTTTGAGCCACACGTCCAGCAGGAGCTCGCTGACTACCGGGATAACGTTTCTCGAATGGGGTGTATGCCGAGGCGTCGATCTGGGAGCCAATTCGTCGATCAGAGGGAAGAGCCATGCGCAGTACGCGTCGAACAGGTCGGCGCGCATGACGAGCATGTTGAACATGTGACCGCTGGTCGAGGCCATGCACCTGTCGAACATGGGAACGTATTCGGGAGCCTTCGACATGAGGATGTCCCTCATAACGTCCAGATGGGATCCATCGAGCGTGTGCGCATAGTGCGAGCGCATCGTCTCGATATAGTAGTTCCGACTACGGGGCACGACTGCGCCGGTCTTTTTCAGCGCTTCCCTAATCTCCTTACCGGATGCGATTCGAACGAATCGGTCTTTTCGCAGTCGGTTCGCGAGACTGGGGAACGCAAACAGCCTGCGGTAGTGCACGAGGCCTTTGTAGTCGGCGTCGCAGTTCTTCCACATCCAGTACAGGGCCGTCAGTTCGGAATAGCTTGCGTTGAGGCGCGAGATGTTATCTCCCTCGTCGTCTCCCTGGATGCCGGGCAGCACGTCCGGGTGAAGGGCCGCGCCGACGTGGAGCGGCAGGTACGCCGGGTCGTCGGGCGTGCGGTACGGCTTGTGCATTGCGACTGCTATGCGGATCGACTCGCTCAAATCCCACGGACCTCCGTAACGGTCTCGGAAAGCGGAGTACGGACGCGTTCCCGCCAAACCCGACATAACGGCCGTTATCGGCTCTTTTTCTCATTCAGAAACGTCCGGAAAACCGACTGAATCAGATTTCAAACACAGTTTTTAAGTCACGAGCAAGCAAAGCGTTCATGGAAAACCTGTGAAGAATACCCCCAAAGTAGGTGACGGGGGCTGGGTGTGTCTGAGGGGGATGCAAAAATCGACCTTGGCAGGTGATGAACGGGATTGGGTAACTCCTGCGCGGTTTGGGTTGCTCTTGAGAGATACCAATTCGGGGTTCATTTGGAGGGAAAGGACGGGACTCGCGTGCGACTACAGGTCGATTGATTGCAGAAAGAGCCGATAACGGCCGTTACGTCGGTTTGGTTAGTGGTCAGACTGTGCAATCCTCTGCCCTGCATAGCGTTTGTGGCACGATTCCGGCACTCTGAATAACTAAGGGGTGACCGGTGATGGTTAATATCGCGATGATAGGCCATAAGCGCATTCCTTCGCGTGAAGGCGGCATTGAGATCGTTGTAGATGAACTAGCTACGCGTATGGCCGCAAAGGGGCATAAGGTCATCGCATACAATCGCAAGGGACATAATGTTGCGGGCGCCGAATTCGATGGAAACGTTCATTCCGCAAATAAGCCTTTGTATATAACGGCGTGCGTGTTGTTCCAGTGCCAACTTTCGAAGCGAAAGGTTTGGCGGCGTTGACCTCCTCATTCTTCGCGACACTGAAAGCCATTGCGGCCAGGCCTGACGTCATTCACTATCATGCCGAAGGTCCCTGCGTCATGCTGCGTCTGGCGCATTGGGCGGGCATTCGCACGGTAGCGACCATTCACGGTCTTGACTGGCAGCGTGCCAAATGGGGCAAGTTCGCTTCCACATATCTCAAGTTCGGAGAACGTACCGCAGCGAAATACGCGGATGAAATCATAGTGCTCAGCGAAAGCATGCGGCAGTATTTTCAAGAAAAATATGGTCGCAGCACACATTTCATTCCCAATGGCATCGAATATGGTGAGCCGGTTTCGGCGCAGGAAATTACCGAAAAATATGGTCTTCACAAGAATGACTACGTACTGTTTCTCGGGCGTATTGTTCCCGAGAAAGGCGTGCATTACCTTATCGAGGCGTTCAACAAGCTGAATACGAACAAAAAGCTTGTCATCGCTGGAGGCGCTTCCGACTCCAACGAGTATTACCAGCATATTCAGCAGATGGCTAATCAGGATTCTCGTGTTATTTTGACCGGATTCATACAAGGGCAGGCACTCAAAGAGCTCTATAGCAATGCTTATATTTATGTGCTCCCAAGCGACTTGGAGGGCATGCCGATGAGTCTGCTGGAAGCCATGAGTTACGGTAACTGCTGCCTTACATCCGACATTCCGGAATGTGCGGAGGTAGTGGAAGGGCACGCAGCGACATTCCAGCATGGTTCTGTTGAATCCCTGCGGGAAAAACTTCAGGAATTGCTCGAAAACGATGATCTTGTACAACGTTACAAGGCAAATGCTGCAGATTACATCGTCAGCAAATATAGCTGGGATGACGTCACCGATCAAACACTGAACCTGTATGGGGGAGAGTGAGCATGCGAATTCTCCTAGTGAACAAATATTTCTATCGTAAAGGCGGTGCGGAAACCTATTTCTTCGCGTTAGCTGAAGGATTACGCGCGCTCGGTCATGAGGTTGCATTCTTTTCCATGCAGCACCCGAATAACGAGTCAAGTTATTGGAGTAAATACTTCGTTTCCGAAAAGGATTATGTGGGGGATATTTCCGCTTTCAAGAAGGTTCAGGAAGCCTCCACGCTGATTTACTCTTTTGAAGCGAGACGCAAGTTCGAGGCGTTGCTAGAGGAGTTCAAGCCAGATGTGATCCACATGAACAATGTGCATCGCCAGCTGACGCTTTCGATTCTTGATGCACCGTATTTGAAGAAACATCATGTGCCGGTGGTGTATACGGCGCATGACTATATTCTTGTTTGCCCCGCATACACTATGGTCAACGGGCATGGAGAAGTGTGCGACGCTTGCTTGGATAAACATTTCATGCATGCTGTGAAGAACGTGTGTGTGAAAGGTTCCCGTACCAAGAGCGCCTTGGCCACCATGGAGGCCGAATTCCTGAAATTCCACCATGCGTATAGCAAAATAGATCTGATTATTGCGCCATCGCAGTTCATGAAGAGCAAGCTCGATGAAGGTGGCTTCGCCAGCAAGATTGTTGCGATGCAGAACTTCCTGACTGATTCGCAGATAGCGATGGGCGCTCGTGTGGCGAACACGCACAAATTTGAGGACGCGCAGGCTGGGGCACGGCCGTATTTCCTGTTCTTCGGTCGCCTTTCCAAAGAGAAGGGCATCTTTACCTTGGTGAAAGCGTTTCTGCAGGCCGCAGGGCTTGGCAAGGGCGCTGGCTCGGAAACCGGTGCCGGTGCTGGTCATAATGAGGTTTTGCCAGATACATGGGATTTGCACATCGTCGGTGACGGCCCGGAACGTGAGGCGATCGAGCGGCTGATCGCCTCCGCCGGCCCGCAGGCCGAGTCCCGCATTCACCTTTTGGGGTACAAGAATGGTGAGGATCTGCAGCGGGAAGTCGGCAACGCCCGTTTCAGCGTGCTGAGCTCCGAATGGCGGGAGAACATGCCGTACTCCGGCTTGGAATCCTTGGCCGCTCAGACGCCGATCATCGGTGCACGCATCGGCGGCATCCCCGAGCTGGTGGAGGAAGACAAAACTGGCTTTACTTTCGAATCCGGAACATCGCGGATTTGAAAGATTGTCTGCTTAAAGCCGCCGCGGTTGATGAAGATATCTATGGCACTATGCAGCGCCGGTGTATTAAGTACGTCACGCTGCGTTGTGGACAGCAGGCATATGCGGAGCAGCTGGTTGATCGGTATGCAAAGCTTTTGAATTCAGGTAAGAACGGTAACTGATATGAAGATTTTGTACATTGCATATGCGAGCTCGCCTTATGGCGGTAGTGAGGAAGCCGTAGGCTGGAACCTTCCTTTGGCGATGAGCCAGAACCTCGATAATGACGTGCATTTGATTACCAAGATCGAGCAGAAGGAAGCCATTGAAGATTATTCTTCAAAGCATCCCGAACTCCGACTTCATGTGTATTACTGTGATATCCCTTCGTTCTATAAGAAGGTTTACAAGGGATATCTCTATCCAGGACGTCATGGTATCTGGCTGAAACGTGTCGCTCCAATGGTCCACGATCTTGATGGACGATATCATTTCGACGTCATTCATCAGATAGCGCCTGTCGAATTCCGCTCTTTGATCAATCTTGGTAAGACAGATGCGGTGAAGATTTCGGGGCCACAGGGCGGCGCTGAATATGCGCCAAAACCACTTGACAGGTACCTTCGATCTGTTGCGTTGTTTGAAGCAGTGCGTCGCTGCTCCAATTGGATTATCATTCATAAGCCCTCTTTCCGCAAAGCGTATCGTTCGTTTGATATGCATTTGTTCGCGAATGAGGAGAGCAAGCAGTATTTTATTGACCATGGTATTGATGCCCGGAATGACATCGTTAAAACCGAAGTGGGATGTTGGCCTGAGGCTTGGAAAGACCATCAACGTGAAAGCCATGCAATACCGCATGTTCTTTATGTGGGTCGGTATATTCCACGTAAAGGAGTTGAGCTACTGCTAGATGCTTGCACTTTGCTGAAGGATCAGGGATTCACCAAGTATGAGTTGCGAATGTGTGGATGGGGCCATTTAGAACAGAAACTTCGTGATGAAGTTGCTCAACGAGGACTGGATAATGTTACCGTGTTAGGCAAAATTCCCTACACGGAAATGGCGGAGCAGTATGCATGGGCCGATTTCTTTGTGATGCCGAGTGTGCGTGAAGCAACGGGTGTAGTTCTTGCTGAGGCTATGCAAAATGGATTAGGAGTCGTTACTTTTAATCAGGCCGGAGCCACAATCGCTTTGAATGATAAGGTCTGCAATTACGTCAAGACTCGAGATGGGGCGAAGGGCTTCGCTCAGGCGATGCGTGAGTGGTCCGAGCATCCCGAAATGCGTCCCGATATGCAGACTTCAAAGCATGCTTTGAAAGTCTGACCTGGCCTCGCAGAGCAGAGTACTACATGCGTCTGTATGAAAAGCTTATCAACGGCAAGCATGAGGAGAAGGCGTGAGCGAACCGAAAGTCAGCGTGGTTATTCCCATGTATAACGTGGAGAAGTACCTCGATACATGCGTGCAAAGCGTGCGGAAGCAGACTCTGCAGAATATTGAGATCATTCTTATGGATGACGGTTCACCGGATCGCTGTGGCGACATGCTGAAGAATACGCCAAGCAGGATTTACGAATCAGGGTTGTGCATCGCGAGAATGGTGGCTGGGGCCGGCTCGTAACAGTGGCATGGAAGTCGCGACAGGGGAGTACATCGGATTCGTTGACTCTGATGATTGGATCGAGCCGCAGATGTTTGAAGAGCTCTATAATGCTGCGACCCAACACAATGCCGATATCTGTTTTTCGGGTATGCAATGCATGGTTGATGGTGCAAAAGGAGACAGGAATGTGAATCCTTTCGCTGACAGGTGCTCACTGGACAAGAAGAGATTTTCCGATTGCGTCGTTCCTTTTACGGTCCGTTGCCAAATCGGCAGAAGTGGGATCCGGTGCCGGTATCGGTATGGACCGCGGTGTATAGGCGCTCGCTGATTGTGAACAACAATCTTCGGTTCCGTAATATTCGTTCGGAAGACAAGTTCTTCAATACCGAAGCTTGTAAAGCGGCGTCAGTCATTACCGCGATTGGAGAGACCCGATACAACTATCGTTGTGATGGTCAAAGTTCGATAACGCGAACATTCTCGGAGCGTATGGTCGATTCATATTTGGAACTGTTCCGTGAATTGCTCACCATGGCTGGTAGTGAGAATCCAACGTATCGGAATGAATGTCTTCTGCGTGCCAGACGCGGTGTTATCGATTACACACGTGTGGCTTGTCAGACCATAGCCGGATCCCGCATATCACAAGTTCAAAAATCGAGAGCGATGCGGAAGATGGTTGATGATGTTTCCGTATGCGTTTCCGTTATTGGCTATCCGTTCTGGAAACTGCCTATTCCCCCAAGCGGTGTTCGCGGGATTGCTGCGTATGAAGGCAACGTGCTTATGCTATCATTGGCCGGTCTGAAAGTTGCGCTATGAACTCTGAAGCTATGTTGAAAACTGCGGGGCATAGTAGACGCAAAGGGCTATTGCGCACTCCATTGAATGCGCGTTTTGGCGTCTTCTTCATTTTGTTCTACTCCATTGCGATGGAGGCGTTGATTGAGAACCTCCATTTACCGGGAACCATCCGATATCTTAATGATGTAGTGCTGATTGCCGTAATATTTGGAATTCAGGGTCGGTTCCTGCCAATTCTGCGCAAAGAACATTCCTATATGCTCTGGGGCGCGGTATGCGCATTGTTCGTCATGGATATCTTTACAGCGGTCATTAATCTTGTTTCGCCGTTACTGGTGATGTGGGCCGTACGTAATACGTTTCGTGGACTCATTTACCTGTTTTGCGTGATTGCTGTGCTTCATGTGGAAGACATGACGAAGCTGTTCCACGTCCTATTGGGGCTGCAACTCCCTAATCTTCTTTTGGCGATCTATCAATCTTTGGTGACGAGCGGTGGCAATCCTGATTTCGTACATGGGCTCTTCGCTAACGGTGCCGGTGCAAACACGTTCAGCGCTGTGCTGTTCGCATATTATTTGAATGCATATCTGAATGGGCGTGAACCGGTATGGACTGTCGCATTCGTCGCGGTGACTTCAATTATGATTGCCGCGATGGCTGAGGAGAAAACCTTCTTCCTGTATTTCATCGTGATTTTCGTTCTTTCCATATTGATTTCACGGTGGTCTCTCAAGACATTGTGCTTCATTGCTGTGGCATTTATCGCAGGAATCTTCCTGGTTCAGTATATTGCCATAGTTATGCCAGACATTCTTGAGTTTCTGACTGATTGGAATACCAGCAAAACATATCTTACCGCTACATGGGCGGATAGCTACGGTATTCCCCGTCTGGGAGCGTTCACTTTCATTGCTAAGAATTTCTTCAATAATGATTTTGCGACTTCGTTGTTTGGCTTTGGTTTTGGAAGTGCTGAGCACTCCCAGTTTGCTTTCTTGGATTCCCCATTCTATTTGAGATATGGCGAGTTGAGTTACCGCTCCTTCACACATCAATGGACTTTCATAGAAACCGGCTATATAGGCTTCGGCCTTTTCGTACTTGTGTTCATAATTGCATTGATCTGTTTGTGTAAGCAGCGTTGGATATACAGAAAGTATGATGCCGTCCTGAATCTGACAGGCATCTGCATGTGTGTGGTCTGCATTATCTCTATGTGGAGTAATGCAACGTTGAAACTTGATGCGTCATATATCCCATGCTTTGGCGTGGCCATAGGCTTTTTGACCCGTAAAGGCTTTGGTGACGTTCCCAATGAAAAGAGTGAAACAGTATGAAGCAAGGACTGCTTTCGGTAATCATTCCTGTTTACAACGCCGAGCCATACCTCGCAAAGTGCATAGACAGCGTGCTGTCGCAAGATGTGCCGTTGGAGGTTTTGCTGATTGATGATGGCTCAATTGATGGAAGCGCGAACGTGTGCAAGCGTTATGCCGAGCGTGACACAAGGATTCGATACTTTCGCAAAGAGAATGGCGGCGTATCATCGGCACGCAATGTCGGCTTGGACAATATGCTCGGTGAATTCGTTACTTTTGTCGATAGCGATGACCAAGTCATTAGTGGTTCGTATCAAACAATGCTCAACGAATTTGCCGACTCAGCGACTGACCTTGTTTGCTGTGGCATCGTGCGCCAGAACGAACAGGGGCAAATTGTTGACCGCTATGGTATTTTGCCGGGACGGGCTGCAATGACTCCAATCGAGGCGATGGACTCATGCTTGGCTTCAGATGGTCCGGTGGGGTTCACGGTATATGCCAAGATTTTCCGGACTTCACTGTTCTCGGGAACAACCCCAATTCGATTCCCCGAAGGTCAATTGATGGAAGAAGCCTATATTCTTCCGCATGTCTTCGTTAGATGTCGGAATATTGTTCACATAGGTGAAGCAGGTTATATATATGCCTTCGGTCTGACAGTTATACCACCAAACCGTTTGAGTAAAGAATGCTATGCCATTTACGATACAGCCGAGAGATATGAGGCAGAACTGCCGTCGCTGTTTCCTCGATTCGATATGCGCTTTCTGTTCAGATGGCGGGTGGAAAGCTGTACCAATATTTATAGGACAGCATTGAAGCAACAAAACGTTATTGATCCCAAGGTTTTCGAACGCATCAGACGGGAATTCAGTAGGATTTTTCGTAAAGGGCTGTTTGCCTCATCGATTTCATTGCGAACGAAATTACTGATGGTGGATACGGTGAGTCGTTTCTTCCTATTGAGGCAGAACACAAAACAACACGTACGGCGAGGAGGCGCCCGATGAAAAAACAATGTGTATTGATTCTTCCCTATTTTGGTAAGTTCAATAATTATTTTCCACTGTTCCTTCGTTCATGTGCCGCGAATCCGTCATATGATTTTCTGATTTTTACGGATTCCATGGAATCATACCAGTACCCCTCCAATGTGCATGTGGTGCCAATGACTTTGGAGGAGTTTAAGGCCAACGCCAAGAAAAAACTAGGGTTTGATGTGTGCATCCCTCAGCCATACAAGCTTTGTGATTTCAAGCCGGCATATGGTTTCCTCTTTGAAGATTACATTCAAGACTACGAATATTGGGGGCATTGCGATTGTGATCTTGTTTTCGGTGATTTGGAGACGTTGCTGACTCCGATTCTTAAAGAAGGATACGATAAGGTTTTGCCGTTGGTCATTTGACGATCTACCGTAATACAGTTGAAACAACCGGCGCTTCATGAAACCGTTGCATGGGCGTGATATTTACAAAGAGGCATTCACTACAAGCAAGATATACGTGTTCGGATGAGAATGTGCAATGTTGGATGAATCCGGATCGCTTGAATGTCCATCTTCTCTTCAGAGAAGATGGAGCCAAGTTGTATGAAAAGACT
>ENA-OUNI01000128-OUNI01000128.1-human-gut-metagenome-genome-assembly--contig:-NODE-128-length-31351-cov-4.932584_pt1 | contig 31351 bp, 30 predicted proteins | sample MGYA00242499_ERZ504580 | MGnify/ENA primary metagenome ERZ504580 (study PRJEB26092, sample SAMD00036315) | human gut metagenome | host: Homo sapiens | study: EMG produced TPA metagenomics assembly of... | reverse complement strand
CGTGTATGGAGGTATATACGTTCAGCAATATATGGACACTTTACTTTTTTCTCATCATGTCTGCCTTATTCAGGTGACTACAGCACCGGGGTTCCACCTCTTCCCATTCCGAACAGAGAAGTTAAGCGGTCACGCCGATGGTACTGCGTAACAGTGGGAGAGTAGGTAGTCGCCGTTTTCAGAAGAAGCCTCCGTGTCTGATAAGGATACGGAGGCTTTGTTCGTTTTATATCTTTACATATACTTGGATGCCGGCATGGATTGTTCTTGTGTTTTAGGCCATGAGTTTTCTGCTGATTTGTAGTGATATCAGGGTGAAATGAACATAAAAAAATGAATATTTTACTCTAAATACTACATAATGAGGATAATTATTCGTATCTTTGTCGCCCGAATAAACAAAAGAAGCTTTGGGAAAGTTTGATAAATACAAAATAGACCTGAAAGGTATGCAAGCAGATTCATGCAAATATGAGTTTGTGCTAGACAACCTTTTCTTTGCCAATATTGATGGACCGGAAGTGCAGAAGGGTAAAGTCAATGTGGTGTTAGTTGTAAAGAAAACATCTCGTGCTTTCGAATTGAACTTCCAGACAGACGGAATGGTGTGGGTGCCATGTGACCGTTGTTTGGACGATATGGAACAGCTTGTCAGCTCGACAGATAAGCTGCTGGTTAAGTTCGGTCATGAATATGCCGAAGAAGGTGACAATCTCATTGTAATTCCCGAAGAGGAAGGTGAGATTAATGTAGCATGGTTTATGTACGAGTTTGTAGCTTTGGCCATCCCCATGAAGCATGTGCATGCTCCGGGTAAGTGTAACAAGGCAATGACCAGCAAATTGAGTAAGCATATGCGCACTACTCCGGATGATGATATGGCTGAGGACACATTTGCTCCGGAAGAAGAGGTGGAGCTGATGAATGAAGAAGAAACGCAGGTAGACCCGCGTTGGGACGAATTAAAGAAAATATTAGATAACAATTAAAGATTAAAGAAAATGGCACATCCTAAGAGAAGACAGTCAAAAACAAGAACTGCGAAGAGAAGAACTCATGATAAAGCAGTAGCTCCTACACTGCTATTTGCCCGAATTGTGGTGAGTGGCATGTATATCACACTGTATGTGGTGCATGTGGTTACTATAGAGGTAAGCTTGCAGTTGAAAAGGAAGCTGCCGTATAATTACGGTCAGTTTGACTAAAACTTATACTTGAATATCGGGCGTCTAAAAAGATTTGTAATTTAATAAGCAAACCTTTTTAGATACCGTTGTTTCAGTAGTTCTATAAGTAAACAAGATTTTAATGGAAAAAATAAATGCAGTAATTACAGGAGTCGGCGGTTATGTACCTGATTACGTCTTGACGAACGACGAAATCTCAAGAATGGTGGATACCAATGACGAATGGATTATGACTCGTATCGGAGTAAAGGAAAGACGTATCCTGAATGAAGAAGGGTTAGGTAGTTCCTATATGGCGCGTAAAGCTGCCAAACAGCTGATGCAACGTACTGGCGCGGATCCGGATGATATAGATCTGGTGATTGTAGCTACTTCCACTCCGGATTATCATTTCCCTTCTACAGCTTCTATTTTATGTGATAAGCTAAGGCTGAAAAATGCATATGCTTTTGACTTGCAGGCAGCCTGCAGCGGATTTCTCTATCTGATGGAGACGGCGGCCAATTTCATCCGTTCTGGAAGATATAAGAAGGTTATCATTGTGGGAGCCGACAAGATGTCGTCAATGGTTGATTATACAGACCGTGCTACTTGTCCTATCTTTGGAGACGGCGCTGCAGCTTTCATGCTCGAGCCGACAACAGAAGATGTAGGTATTATGGATGCTATTCTGAGAACCGACGGCAAAGGTTTGCCTTTCCTGCATATGAAAGCGGGTGGGTCGGTTTGTCCTCCCTCTTATTTTACTGTAGACAACCACATGCATTACATTTATCAGGAAGGACGTACTGTGTTTAAGTATGCCGTATCCAATATGTCGGATGTTAGCGCGGCCATTGCCGAGAAAAACGGTCTGACAAAGGATAGCATTGACTGGGTGATTCCGCACCAGGCCAATCTTCGTATCATTGATGCTGTGGCACATCGTCTGGAAGTTCCTCGTGAGAAAGTACTGATTAATATCGAACGTTACGGCAATACCAGTGCTGCTACGTTGCCTCTTTGCATCTGGGACTTTGAAGATAAGCTGAAGAAAGGCGACAACCTTATTTTCACTGCATTCGGCGCAGGATTTACCTGGGGAGCCGTGTATGTGAAGTGGGGATACGACGGAAAGAAGCAGTAACATACTATTGCTAAATATAATATGATAAAAACGCATCCTATTTCGATTCGATGCGTTTTTGTCTCAATTCAAATACTGAAGTCATGCACAAAGCAGGTTTTGTAAATATCGTGGGAAATCCGAATGTGGGCAAATCCACATTGATGAACGTTTTGGTAGGTGAGCGCATTTCTATCGCCACTTTCAAGGCGCAGACCACCCGTCATCGGATTATGGGCATCTATAATACGGATGACATGCAAATTGTGTTTTCGGACACTCCGGGTGTATTGAAGCCAAACTATAAGTTACAGGAGTCCATGCTGAATTTCTCCACTTCGGCATTGACGGATGCGGATGTGTTGCTGTATGTGACAGATGTGGTTGAGACTCCCGACAAGCATAATGACTTTGTGGAGAAAGTGGGACACTTGGACGTTCCGGTATTGCTGCTTATCAATAAGATTGATTTAAGCAACCAGGAAAAGCTGGTGGAACTGGTGGAAGCATGGAAGGAATTGCTGCCGAAGGCGGAAATTATTCCTATCTCTGCTACTTCGAAATTTAATGTGGATTATGTCATGAAGCGGGTGAAGGAGCTGTTGCCCGACTCTCCTCCCTATTTCGACAAGGACCAGGGGACGGACAAGCCGGCGCGTTTCTTCGTGACCGAAATAATCCGTGAGAAAATTCTGTTGTACTACGATAAGGAAATCCCTTATTCGGTGGAGGTGATGGTAGAACAGTTTAAGGAGGAGGCAAAGAAGATTCATATCAGTGCCGTAATCTATGTGGAGCGTGATTCGCAAAAAGGTATTATCATAGGCAAGCAGGGGAAGGCTTTGAAGAAAGTGGCTACTGAAGCGCGCCGTGATTTGGAGAGGTTTTTCGGGAAAACGATATTCCTGGAGACGTTTGTGAAAGTTGATAAGGATTGGCGGAGTTCGGACAAGGAACTGCGTAATTTTGGTTATCAGCTGGATTAAGAGTTATTCATACGACTGTGACAGTCGCAAAAAACAAAGAGTGTGAACTATGGGAAATTTAGTTGCAATCGTAGGACGTCCCAATGTGGGAAAGTCTACATTATTTAACCGTCTGACCAAGACACGTCAGGCAATTGTGAATGAGGAAGCGGGAACCACCCGTGACCGCCAATATGGAAAGACCGAATGGTTGGGACGTGAGTTCTCCGTGGTAGATACCGGCGGTTGGGTAGTGAACTCTGATGATATTTTCGAAGAAGAGATTCGTAAGCAGGTATTGATGGCGGTGGACGAAGCCGACGTGATACTGTTTGTGGTGGATGTGATGAACGGGGTTACGGACCTCGACGAGCAGGTAGCTGCCATCTTGCGTCGTGCCAAGAAGCCTGTGTTGCTGGTTGCCAATAAGACTGATAATCATGAACTGCAATACAATGCCCCTGAGTTCTATAGCTTGGGTTTGGGTGACCCTTATTGTATTTCTGCTGTAACGGGTAGCGGTACGGGCGATATGATGGACCTTATCGTCAGCAAGTTCAAGAAGGAATCTGATGAAATTCTGGACGAGGATATTCCCCGCTTTGCAGTAGTGGGACGCCCTAATGCCGGAAAGTCTTCCATAGTCAATGCCTTTATTGGAGAAGACCGCAACATCGTGACGGAGATTGCCGGTACCACGCGCGATTCTATCTATACCCGCTACAATAAATTCGGTTTTGATTTCTACCTGGTAGATACGGCGGGTATCCGTAAGAAGAACAAGGTGAATGAGGATTTGGAGTACTACTCCGTAATCCGTTCCATTCGTTCCATTGAGAATGCAGATGTATGTATTTTGATGGTAGACGCTACGCGTGGCATCGAAAGCCAGGATTTGAATATCTTCTCCTTGATACAGAAGAATGCCAAGGGGCTGGTGGTTGTGGTGAATAAGTGGGACTTGGTGAAGGACAAGACTGTGAAGGTGATGAAGACTTTCGAAGATGCTATCCGCAACCGTTTCGCTCCGTTTGTGGATTTTCCTATCATCTTTGCTTCGGCACTGACCAAACAGCGTATTCTGAAGGTATTGGAAGAGGCGCGTGATGTGTACGAAAATCGTATGACGCGTATTCCGACAGCTCGTTTGAACGAGGAAATGCTGCCGCTTATCGAGGCGTATCCACCCCCTTCAATTAAGGGTAAGTATATCAAGATAAAGTATATTACGCAGTTGCCCAATACCCAGGTGCCGTCATTTGTTTATTTTGCAAATCTTCCACAATATGTGAAAGAGCCTTACAGACGATTCCTGGAAAATAAGATGCGTGAGAAATGGAAGTTGACCGGAACTCCGATAAATATCTATATCCGGCAGAAGTAAAATATATCGTGATGATATAGTCGATTCTATTAACTGGTTTTATGAAGAGAAAGCGTCCGGAACATAGCTTCCGGACGCTTTCTTATGTAATAGGTTAGAAAATGAGGTGTGGTTTTATCCTTCAAGGTTCTGTATCTCCACTTCTTTGACTTTCCGGAATAGGTCAGATGCAAATATGAAACTGTTCAACCGCTCGTTGGTGGAAGTGAAGATATCGTCTTTATTGCCTTCCCATTCTTTGTGTCCTTCGTAAATATAGATGATTTTTTCTCCGATACCCATTACAGAGTTCATGTCATGAGTGTTGATGAGAGTAGTCATATTGTATTCTCGGGTTATATCTTGTATCAGTTCGTCGATGACAAGCGAGGTCTTGGGGTCAAGTCCTGAATTCGGCTCGTCACAGAACAAGTATTGCGGGTTTAGGGCAATGGCACGGGCAATGGCTACGCGTTTCTGCATACCGCCGCTGATTTCTCCGGGAAATTTGTCTTTGGCTTCAATCAGGTTTACACGCTCCAAGCAGAACATGGCACGACGAGTCCGATCGCGCAGGGTATCGTTGCTGAACATGTTCAGTGGAAACATCACATTGTCCAGTACCGTCATGGAATCGAACAGCGCGGCACTTTGGAAAATCATTCCCATTTCCCGGCGGAGCGCTTTCTTTTCCTTCTTTCCCATGGCGAGGAAGTTGCGGTGGTCATACAACAGTTCTCCTTTGTCCGGTGTCAGCAGACCCACGATACATTTCATGAGTACGGTTTTTCCCGAACCGCTCTGCCCTATAATCAGGTTGGTCTTTCCATTCTCGAAAGTGGCATTGATATCTTTCAGTACCTCTTTTTCTTCAAATGATTTGCAAAGTCCTTTCAGTTCAATCATCCCATTAAAAGTTGAGTTAATATTAGGTCGGCGAATAAGATAAGTACGCTGCTGCATACTACGGAGTCGGTGGACGCCTTGCCCACTTCGATGGAACCGCCTTCGACGGTGTAACCGAAGAATGCCGATACGCTGGCAATGATAAAGGCAAAGAACAGCGACTTGATGATGCCGCACCAAATAAACCATTCGACAAACATGTACTGCAAGCCGTATTCTAAATCTACCGCCGACATGATGCCGCCGAACCAGCAAGTACAGAAGGCACCTATGATACCGGCGAATATACTGAACGTCACCATCAGTGGAATGGTTGTCACCATAGCGGCAATTTTCGGTAGGATGAGATAGTTGGCAGAATTGACACCCATAATTTCAAGGGCGTCTATCTGCTGGGTGACTCGCATGGTGCCCAGCTCCGAGGCGATGTTTGACCCGACCTTTCCTGCCAGAATCAGACACATGATGGAGGAGGAGAATTCCAGCAGCATGATTTCTCGGGTTACATATCCCACTGTCCATCGAGGCATGAAAGGACTCTCGATGTTCAACTTTATCTGTATGGTGATTACAGCTCCGATGAAGAACGATATCAGCAATACGATGCCGATAGAGTTCACGCCGAGCTGTTCCAACTCGTTGACATATTGGCGGAAAAACATACGCATACGTTCGGGACGGGCAAATACGCGTCCCATCAGTATGATATATCGTCCCACTGTCTTAAGTGCTTTAAACATGACATATAAGTATTTGAATGCAAATGTACACTATTTCGGCTTATTTTTGCTACATTTGCGGCGAAAACCTTTAGAGTATGGAAGAAGAAAAAGGCATAAAGGACAATGTAGAGGAAGTTAAGGAAAATCTGCAGGCCGGACCAAGCTTGACTGCCGGGGCAGAGCCACGGGAGGAAGGTAGCATGGTGCTGCGTACGGAGGATTTGGTGAAAAAGTACGGAAAGCGTACGGTAGTGAGCCATGTGTCCATTGATGTGAAGCAAGGGGAGATTGTCGGTTTGCTGGGGCCGAATGGCGCCGGTAAGACAACTTCGTTTTATATGACCGTAGCTGATTACTCCCAATGAGGGACGTATCTTCTTGAATGATTTGGATATAACGAAATATCCGGTATACAAGCGTGCGCAGACGGGTATCGGTTATTTGGCGCAGGAGGCTTCCGTGTTCCGTCAAATGAGTGTGGAAGACAATATTGCATCTGTACTGGAAATGACTGACAAGCCTTTGGAGTATCAGAAAGACAAGCTGGAGAGCCTGATTGCAGAGTTCCGCTTGCAGAAGGTAAGGAAGAACAAGGGTAACCAGTTGTCAGGTGGCGAGCGGCGCCGTACAGAAATTGCCCGTTGTCTGGCCATTGACCCCAAATTTATTATGTTGGACGAGCCTTTTGCTGGTGTAGACCCGATTGCAGTGGAGGATATTCAGCAGATTGTGTGGAAGTTGAAAGATAGGAATATCGGCATTTTGATTACTGACCACAATGTGCAGGAGACGCTGAGCATTACCGATCGTGCTTATCTGCGTATTTGAAGGAAAAATTCTGTTCCAGGGTACGCCGGAAGAGTTGGCCGAGAATAAGATTGTACGTGAAAAGTACCTGAGTAATAGCTTCGTACTTCGTCGCAAGGATTTTATGAAGTAATCCCGGATACTGTCGATTGATAGAAATAAAAAAGACCACTCATTCAGTGGCCTTTTTATTTCTCCTTAAATCTCTATGATTAATATTTTGGAGGTCTTGCTTCTTTCACTACCATTTGGCGGCCGAAGAATTCAGCACCGTCTAGTTCGGCAATAGCTTTAGCTGCAGCAGCGTCATCTTCCATTTCTACAAAAGCGATGCCTCTGAAACGTCCGGTGGTGCGGTCATTGATAAATTTTACAGAAGATACTGTGCCGTAATCTTCCATTGCCTTCTGCAGGTCACTCTCCTTAACGCGGTAGTTAAGGTTTCCAACATAAATGTTCATAATGAAATTGATAAAATAAATATAATGAATAAAACTCTCTTGGAAGGAAGGCTGAATAATAAATGGATTACAACGACAGAGAGTTTACAAAAGCGTTCTTGAAAACGGAAGTAAAAACCATGTAATGGAAATCGAAAAACTAATGCGCCATCATTCCGCGACAAAGAAACGCATAAAATTCGGATAAACAATGTTTTTCCTTAATTATTTTTGTAGATTGTCGTGCCTTCGGGCAACTCCCATTTCTCTTCATAGAAACTGGACGGTTCGGTTTATCATCGTCTTTTCCCTGAGTATCTTTCCCATAAACGTCCTCCGTTGTCAGTCCGATGGTTGGGCTCTTCTACCGCTCTATCCAAGAATTAAACTGAAATAAATCGGCAATGTTCTTTTGATAATTGAAAGAATAACGCTAATTTTGCACGCCCATTTGAGATATGGAACAAAGTATAAATCAAATAAATAATTGTCAGAATGAACGTTTCATTACAAAACATTGACAAAGTAAGCGCACTGCTTACTGTAAAGCTTGAGAAAGCAGATTATCAGGAAAAAGTAGACAAATCATTGAAGAGCTTCCGTCAGAAGGCACAGATTCCCGGTTTCCGTAAGGGAATGGTTCCTATGAGCTTAGTTAAGAAAATGTATGGTAAGTCTGCATTGGCTGAAGAGGTGAACAAGCTGCTTTCAGAAACAGTATATAAGTATATCCAGGACAATAAGGTAAATATATTGGGCGAGCCTTTGCCCAACGAAGACAAGCAGCAGGAAATTGATTTCGATACTATGGAAGAGTTCGAATTCTTGTTTGATATTGCTTTGGCTCCGGAATTTAAAGCTGAAGTCAGTGCAAAAGATAAGGTAGATTACTATACTATTGAAGTTACAGACGAAATGGTGGATAACCAGGTCAAGGCTTACACTCAACGTAACGGCAAGTATGACAAGGTAGACGTTTACGAGGACAATGACATGCTGAAAGGTTTGCTTGCTGAACTGGATGAAGAAGGTAATACCAAAGAGGGTGGTATTCAGGTGGAAGGTGCTGTAATGATGCCTTCGTACATGAAAAATGATGAACAGAAAGCTATCTTTGCCGGTGCAAAAGTGAACGATGTGCTTGTATTCAATCCGAATACTGCTTGGGACGGAAATGCTGCCGAATTGTCTTCTTTATTGAAGATTGACAAGGAAGCTGCTCCCGAAGTAAAATCCAATTTCAGCTTCCAGGTAGAAGAAATCACACGTTTCGTTCCGGGTGACTTGACTCAGGAAATTTTCGACCAGGTATTTGGCGAAGGTAATGTGAAAACGGAAGAGGAATTCCGTGCCAAAGTGAAGGAAGTTATTGCCAACCAGTTCGTGGCAGACAGTGACTATAAGTTCTTGATTGACGCACGTAAGATGCTGACAGAGAAAGTAGGCAAGCTGGAATTCCCGGATGCATTACTGAAGCGCATTATGCGTCTGAACAATCCTGACAAGGAAGAAAGCTTTGTAGAGGACAACTATGACAAGAGCATCGAAGAGCTGACTTGGCACCTGATTAAAGAACAGCTGGTGAAAGCCAATGATATCAAGGTTGAGCAGGAAGACATCACAAACATGGCTAAGGAAGCTACCCGCGCACAGTTTGCACAATATGGTATGATGAGTGTGCCTGAAGAAATCCTGGAAAACTACTCAAAGGAAATGCTTAAGAAGAAAGAGAGCATAGAAGGCTTGGTTAATCGTGTGGTTGAATCTAAATTGGCTACAGCATTGAAGTCTCAGGTGGAACTGGAGCATAAGAACGTTTCTGCTGAAGAGTTCAATAAGATGTTTGCATAAGAGTAATGTGAGCCTACGGCTAAAATTTATAAAGAAACACAGAGTTTGACAAACTATAACTCTGTGTTTTTTGTGTCTCTGTGTTCTTTTTGTTTCTTTGTATCCTTATAAATTAAAAAATAGAAAGAAATGGATGATTTTAGAAAATACGCTACCAAGCATCTTGGTATGAACAGTTTGGTGCTGGACGATGTGATTAAATCACAAGCCGGCTATTTGAATCCCTATATCCTCGAGGAACGCCAGCTCAATGTAACGCAGTTGGACGTGTTTTCCCGTCTGATGATGGACCGCATCATTTTCCTCGGTACGCAGGTTGATGACTATACAGCCAATACTTTGCAGGCTCAGTTGCTTTATCTGGATTCGGTGGATCCGGGCAAGGATATTTCCATCTATATCAATTCGCCGGGCGGTTCGGTATATGCCGGTCTGGGTATTTATGATACCATGCAGTTCATCAGTAGTGATGTGGCTACCATCTGTACTGGAATGGCGGCAAGCATGGCAGCCGTATTGCTGGTTGCCGGTGCCGAAGGCAAACGCTCCGCATTGACCACTCCCGCGTGATGATACACCAGCCGATGGGAGGTGCCCAGGGGCAGGCCTCGGATATTGAAATCACGGCACGTGAAATCCAGAAGTTGAAGAAAGAACTTTATACCATTATCGCCGACCACTCCCACACTCCCTTTGACAAGGTATGGGCAGATTCTGACCGTGACTACTGGATGACAGCCCAGGAAGCCAAAGAATATGGTATGGTAGATGAGGTTTTGATTAAAAAATAAATATGGCAGATTCAAGAAAGAATAAAAATAGATGCAGTTTTTGCGGTCGCACCGAAGATGAAGTCGGATTTCTCATAACGGGGATGAATGGCTATATCTGCGACAGTTGCGCCACCCAGGCTTATGAGATTACTCAGGAGGCTTTGGGGGCTGGCAAGAAGGCAAGTGCCACGAAGCTGAATCTGAAAGAACTTCCTAAACCCGTAGAAATAAAGAAGTTCCTCGATCAATATGTCATTGGTCAGGACGATGCCAAGCGTTTCTTGTCTGTGTCGGTGTACAACCATTACAAACGTCTGCTCCAGAAGGACGGCGGTGATGATGTGGAGATTGAAAAATCGAACATCATCATGGTAGGCAGTACCGGTACGGGAAAGACGTTATTGGCGCGTACTATCGCAAAGTTGCTGCATGTTCCTTTTACTATTGTAGATGCAACAGTTCTGACAGAGGCAGGTTATGTGGGTGAGGACATTGAAAGCATTTTGACACGTCTGCTCCAGGTGGCGGATTATAACGTGCCCGAGGCAGAGCAAGGTATCGTGTTTATTGATGAGATAGACAAAATAGCGCGCAAGGGTGATAATCCTTCCATAACCCGTGATGTGAGTGGTGAAGGCGTGCAGCAGGGATTGCTGAAACTGCTGGAAGGTTCTGTGGTGAATGTGCCTCCCCAGGGTGGGCGCAAGCATCCCGACCAGAAAATGATTCCGGTCAATACCAAGAATATTCTGTTCATTTGCGGTGGGGCTTTCGATGGCATTGAAAAGAAAATTGCCCAGCGGCTGAATACGCACGTTGTCGGGTATAGCGCTGTACGCAATACGGCAACCATTGATAAGAGCAACATGATGCAGTACATTGCTCCGCAGGATTTGAAGTCGTTCGGACTGATTCCCGAGATTATCGGCCGCCTTCCGGTGCTGACTTATCTGAATCCGTTGGACCGTGCGGCATTGCGCTCCATTCTTACGGAACCGAAGAATTCCATCATCAAGCAATACATCAAACTGTTTGAGATGGACAATGTGAAGCTGACGTTTGAAGATGCTGTATTTGAATATATCGTGGATAAAGCGGTAGAATATAAGTTGGGAGCCCGCGGCTTGCGTTCCATTGTGGAGACAATTATGATGGATGCCATGTTCGAAATTCCGTCAGAACAGAAGGACAATTTTGTTGTGACGTTGGACTACGCCAAGCGCCAGCTTGAAAAGGCAAATATAGCACGACTGCAAAGTGCTTAAGAATCAGATGGTAATACGGGGTAAAACCGACTATTTTACTTTTTATTGAAAAATATTCGATGGATTATGCTTGAAATTTAAGAAGTTGTTTATAACTTTGTTAGGGTTCTTTGTGAAAACAAGGCGGAGTACCACTATTAAAAGTTAACTCAATAAACAACAACCTAATGAATCATGGCAGGGAAGAAGATTAATTTGATAGACCAGCTGAAGAAATACTTCGGGTTCGATACATTTAAAGGAAATCAGGAAGCAATCATAGAGAATCTGTTGGCGGGTAATGATACATTCGTGTTGATGCCTACCGGTGGTGGAAAATCTTTGTGCTACCAACTGCCGTCCTTGTTGATGGAGGGCACGGGTATCGTGATTTCTCCTCTGATTGCCTTGATGAAGAATCAGGTCGATGCGATGCGTAACTTCAGCGAAGAGGATGGGATAGCCCACTTCATCAATTCTTCCCTAAACAAGAGCGCGATAGACCAGGTCCGGTCCGACATACTCAGTGGTAAGACAAAGCTGTTGTATGTAGCTCCGGAATCACTGACGAAGGAAGAGAATGTGGAGTTTCTGAAAACGGTGAAGATTTCGTTCTATGCCGTGGACGAAGCCCATTGTATTTCTGAATGGGGTCATGACTTCCGTCCTGAGTATCGCCGCATCCGTCCCATTATCAATGAAATAGGAAAAGCCCCTCTGATAGCGTTGACTGCGACGGCTACACCGAAAGTGCAGCATGACATCCAGAAGAATCTGGGTATGGTGGATGCGCAGGTGTTCAAGTCATCGTTCAACCGCCCGAATCTCTATTATGAGGTACGCCCCAAGACTGCAAATGTAGACCGGGACATCATCAAGTTCATTAAGAACAATCCCGAAAAGTCAGGCATTATCTATTGCCTGAGCCGGAAGAAAGTGGAGGAACTTGCTGAAATCCTGCAGGCAAACGGAATCAATGCTCGTGCCTATCATGCCGGAATGGATTCGGCTACACGAACACAGAACCAGGATGATTCCTGATGGAAAAATTGATGTGATTGTAGCTACCATTGCTTTTGGTATGGGGATTTGACAAACCGGATGTGCGCTATGTCATCCATTACGATATACCCAAAAGTCTGGAAGGATATTACCAGGAGACCGGACGTGCCGGAAGAGATGGAGGAGAAGGGCAGTGTATTACTTTCTATACCAATAAAGACTTGCAGAAGCTCGAGAAGTTTATGCAAGGCAAACCTGTAGCAGAGCAGGAAATTGGCAAGCAGCTTCTGCTGGAGACTGCTGCGTATGCCGAATCTTCCGTATGCCGCCGAAAAGCATTGCTTCATTACTTCGGCGAAGAATATATAGAAGAAAATTGTGGTAATTGTGACAATTGTTTAAATCCGAAAAAACAAGTGGAAGCTCAAGAATTATTGTGTACCGTGATTGAAGCTATTCTCGCGGTGAAAGAAAATTTTAAAGCGGACTATATTATAGACATAATACAAGGTAAGGAAACTTCAGAAGTGCAGGCGCATCTGCATGAAGATCTCGAAGTGTTCGGCTCTGGTATGGGCGAAGAAGACAAAACGTGGAATGCTGTGATCCGTCAGGCACTTATTGCCGGTTACCTGAGTAAGGATGTCGAAAACTATGGCTTGCTGAAAGTGACAGATGACGGTAAGAAGTTCCTTAAACATCCCAAATCATTCAAAATAGTGGAAGACAATGACTTTGAGGATGTGGAAGAGGAAGCACCTGCACGTGGAGGCGGTGCGTGTGCGGTAGACCCGGCATTGTACTCCATGTTGAAGGACTTACGAAAGAAGTTGTCCAAGAAGTTGGAAGTGCCTCCTTATGTCATTTTCCAAGACCCGTCTTTGGAAGCGATGGCGACCATATATCCGGTGACTTTGGACGAGTTGCAGAACATACCGGGTGTAGGAGCCGGAAAGGCAAAACGCTACGGCGAGGAATTCTGTAAACTCATTAAGCGGCACTGTGAGGAGAATGAGATTGAACGTCCCGAGGACTTGCGTGTGCGTACTGTGGCCAATAAGTCAAAAATGAAGGTGGCCATCATTCAGGCCATTGACCGTAAGGTGGCATTGGATGACATTGCCATGTCAAAGGGCATTGAGTTTGAAGAGCTGCTGGATGAGATAGAGCTATCGTCTACTCCGGAACGAAATTGAATATCGACTATTTCTTGGAGGATATTATGGATGAAGACCACTTGCTGGATATCTATGATTATTTCAAGGAATCTACCACTGATAAGATTGACGATGCTCTGGATGAGTTGGGTGATGACTTTACGGAAGAAGAGGTACGTTTGGTACGCATCAAGTTTATTTCAGAGATGGCAAACTGATTGGTTTTAGTTGATAAAAAAGAAAAAAATGTTGCGTGCAAGTATACGGAATGGAATAAAAACCGTATATTTGCACGCAATAAATTTTAAACGCATAGCCCTATGTCATTTATTGCTGATAAGATTGTAATGGATGGATTAACTTATGACGACGTACTGTTAATCCCCGCTTATTCTGAAGTCTTGCCCAAAACAGTCGAACTCTCGACTAAGTTTTCACGAAACATTGAGTTAAAAATCCCGTTTGTAACTGCTGCCATGGATACGGTTACCGAAGCGAAGATGGCTATTGCCATTGCCCGCGAAGGTGGTATCGGAGTTATTCATAAGAATATGTCCATTGAGGAGCAGGCACGTCAGGTAGCTATTGTGAAGCGTGCCGAAAACGGTATGATTTATGACCCGGTGACTATCAAGAGAGGTTCTACGGTAGCTGATGCGCTGGCTTTGATGGCTGAATACAAGATTGGTGGTATTCCGGTGGTAGATGATGAAAGATATTTGGTAGGCATTGTTACCAATCGTGACCTTCGTTTTGAGAAAGATATGAATAAGCGTATCGACGAGGTGATGACTAAGGAGAACATCATTACTACCAATCCTACGACGGATATGGAGGCCGTTTCTCAAATTCTGCAAGAACATAGAATCGAGAAGTTGCCGGTAGTAGATAAAGACAACAAATTGGTAGGTCTGATTACCTATAAGGATATTACCAAGGCAAAGGATAAACCTATGGCGTGCAAGGATAGCAAAGGTCGTCTGCGCGTTGCTGCCGGAGTGGGAGTGACGAATGACACTTTGGAGCGCATGCGGGCTTTGGTGGATGCAGGGGCGGATGCCATTGTCATTGATACGGCTCACGGACATTCCAAAGGGGTTATTGAAAAATTGAAAGAAGCCAAAGAGCATTTCCCTCATATTGATATTGTTGTTGGTAATATTGCTACTGGTGAAGCTGCAAAGGCATTGGTCGAGGCTGGTGCTGATGGAGTAAAGGTGGGCATTGGTCCGGGTTCCATCTGTACTACCCGTGTAGTTGCCGGTGTGGGTGTTCCCCAGTTGTCTGCGGTTTATGATGTGGCAAAGGCACTGAAGGGCACGGGTATTCCTTTGATTGCCGATGGCGGTTTGCGTTACTCGGGCGATGTGGTGAAGGCGTTGGCTGCCGGTGGTTACAGCGTGATGATCGGTTCGCTGGTTGCCGGAACGGAAGAGTCTCCGGGCGATACGATTATTTTCAACGGTCGTAAGTTCAAGTCCTATCGGGGTATGGGCTCGCTGGAAGCTATGGAAAATGGCTCTAAGGACCGCTACTTCCAAAGCGGTACCAGTGATGTGAAGAAATTGGTTCCGGAGGGCATTGCTGCTCGCGTTCCTTATAAAGGTACTTTGTATGAAGTGATTTATCAGTTGGTTGGCGGTCTGCGTGCCGGTATGGGATATTGCGGTGCAGCCAATATAGAGAAACTGCACGATGCCAAGTTTACCCGCATTACTAATGCAGGTGTACTGGAAAGTCATCCGCACGATGTGTCTATAACCAGTGAGGCACCGAACTATAGCCGTCCTGAGTAAGATAATAACAAAATAATAGTGAATGCCTGGAGAGAGATTGCCGCTTTCCGGGCATTTTGTTTATATTTGCAGCCGTATAAAAAGAACGGATGGTGCTTATGGTTAGATTGTTTTGGGTGTTTTTCTTCCTCGGGTTCGGATTGGCTGTTTCGGCCCAGGACGATCCGGTACTGATGCGTATCAATGGAAAGGAGGTCCTCCGTTCTGAATTCGAACGTAGCTATAATAAGGGCGGTACCTCTGTCGGTGCAGGCCGGAAGGCATTGGATGCATATGTGAATAAGTTTATAGACTTCAGGCTGAAAATAGAGGCTGCCGAAGTTGTGGGATTGGATACTTCCCGTGTCTTCCAGAAGGAGCAGGATGAGTATCGCCGCTGTCTGATTAAATCATACTTGACAGATGAGGAGACGGCAGAGCAGGAGGCACGGCAGTATTATGACAAGATGAAATCCGGCCGCGTGCGGGCCGGGTATATGTGAAGCATATTTTTAAATATCTCCCCCAGAATATTTCCGGTCATACCTTGCGTGAGATGGAGTCCAGGATGGATTCTATCTACAGGGCTCTTGCAAAGGAAGGGGGAGCTGTGCCGTCTTTCGATGCTTGCGTCGAGCAATTTTCCGATGAGAAGAAAGCGTTTTGGGTGGGTTGGCTGCAGATGCCGGTGGAGTTTGAGGATATTGTATTCGGGTTGAATGCCGGAGAGATTTCCCGTCCGTTCCTCACTCCTCAAGGCATTCATATCGTGAAAGTACTCGAACAGCAGGAAATCCTTCCTTTTGAGAGGATGAAGGACAAGATAATCCGTTGTCAAACCCGTCGTCATGGAATGGATAAAGGAACGCGGGCTTTTGTGGATAAACTGAAGAAAGAATATCACTATATGCCGGATAAAGCCGGTATCGACGAACTGCTGGCCAAAGGAAGCACTTCCCGTGTATTGTTTACACTGGATGGCAAGGCATACGGTGGAAAAGAGTTTGCCGGATTTGCCGCTGTTTATCCGGCAGGGACGCGCAGACAGTTGGAGGCTTTTACAGTAAAAACGATTCTGGACTATGAAAACTCCCGTCTGGAATTGAAGCATCCCGAATTCTGTGCGTTGGTGCAGGGGTATCGTGACAGCATGTTGCTTGCCGAAATCACTGACCGTGAAGTGGGAAAGAGGAGTGTGGTGGATGAAGCGGGATTGAAAGCATATTTTGAGGCGCACCGTTCGGACTTCCATTGGGACGAACCGCGTTATAAGGGTATTGTGCTGCATTGTACTACCAAGCGGGTGGCGAAGCAAGTACGGAAATTTCTGAAACAGATTCCGGAAGAGGAGTGGATGGATGCCATCCGTCTCACTTTCAATGCCGGCGATACTCCCAAGGTGCGGGCAGAGCAAGGATTATTTGCTCCCGGTGATAATGCATATGTGGATGAATTGGTGTTCAAAGGGAAGAATGCAACCCCGGTTTTGTCATTTCCCTTTACTGCTGTACAAGGTCGTAAGCAGAAGGGACCAGATAGTTGGCAAGAGGTGCGAGAGCCGCTCGTAACCGCTTATCGGAACTATTTGGAAACGCATTGGGTGGCAAAGTTGCGTGCTGCCGGTAAGGTTGAAATTGACCAAGAGGTTTTAAAAACCGTTAATAATCACTGATGCAACCGATTAAAACACTATCTTCGTACCTCAAAACGAAGTAAATATCAGTTGGTGATGCGAACAACCTGCTTTGGGCTTTTAATTTTCCTTCTCTGTGCGGCGTGCAGCGAGCAGCACGACCATAAAGGGCGGACACCGTTAGTGGAGTTGGACGGCAATTTCCTTTACCGGGAAGATTTGCAATCGGTACTTCCTGCCGGTTTGTCCAAAGACGACAGTCTGTTGTTTGCAGAACATTATATCCGTAATTGGGTGGAAGATATTTTGCTGTACGATAAAGCGCAGAGCAATATTCCCAATAACGGTGAGATTGATAAACTTGTGGAGAATTATCGCAAAGCATTGATAATGCATACCTATCAGCAGGCTTTAATACATCAGCGGCTATCAGAGGAGATTTCAGAACAAGACTTGACGGAGTATTACGAGAAGAACCAGGCGCTCTTCAAGGTGGAACGTCCGTTGATGAAAGGCTTGTTCATCAAAGTTCCTTTGACAGCCCCGCAGCTGGGTAATGTTCGTCGCTGGTACAAGACGGAAACCCGTGAGGCGGTGGAACATCTGGAAAAGTACAGTCTGCAGAATGCTGTGAAGTATGAGTATTTTTATGATAAATGGGTGCCGGTATCGGAAGTGCTGGATATGCTGCCCTTGAAGGTTCCTGATGTGGACGAGTATCTGGACAAGAATCGCCATGTAGAGCTGAAGGATACGGCTTTCCATTATTTCCTGAATGTGAGCGATTATCGCCCGATGGGAGAGCAGGAACCCTATGAGTTTGCCCGTGGGCAAGTGAAGGATATGCTGCTGAACGTGAAGCAGGTGGAATTCATGAAGCAAGTGAAGGATGATTTGTACCAACGGGCGGTGAAAAGAGACAAGATTAAATATTATTTAGAATAAGACACCAAGAATGAAACAGTGTATGAACTTTAAGTTTGTAATTTTATTTGCCTTGACGCTATTAGTCGGTTCTACCGTTTATGGACAAGACAACGTGATTGACGAGGTAGTGTGGGTAGTAGGTGACGAGGCTATACTGAAGTCCGAAGTGGAAGAGGCACGTATGAGTGCATTGTATGAAGGACGCAAATTTGACCGTGACCCTTATTGCGTGATACCGGAGGAGATAGCCGTGCAGAAGCTGTATCTTCACCAGGCTGCCCTCGATAGTATCGAAGTATCCGAGAGTGAGGTTATCCAGCGTGTGGACTATATGACGAACATGTACATCGCCAACATCGGTTCGCGCGAGAAAATGGAGGAATACTTCAACAAGACTTCCAGCCAGATTCGTGAAACGCTGCGCGAGAATGCCCGTGAAGGATTGAAGGTTCAGAAGATGCAGCAGAAACTGGTGGGTGAGATTAAGATAACTCCGGCTGAGGTGCGCCGTTACTTCAAGGATTTGCCGCAGGACAGCATTCCTTATATCCCTACCCAGGTGGAGGTGCAGATTATCACTCAGCAGCCCAAGGTTCCTTTGGAGGAAATAGAAGATGTAAAGAGGCGTCTGCGTGAGTATACCGACCGTGTCAATAAGGGCGAAAGCTTTTCCATGTTGGCTCGTCTGTACTCCGAGGACCGTGGCTCGGCCATGCGTGGCGGTGAAATAGAGTTTTCGGGACGCGGTATGCTGGACCCCGCTTATGCCAATGTAGCTTTCAACTTGCAAGACCCCAGCAAGGTTTCCAAGATTGTAGAGTCTGAATATGGTTTCCATATCATTCAGTTGATAGAGAAGCGCGGTGACCGTATTAAAACACGCCACATTCTGTTGAAACCGCATATTCCGGAAGAAGCTCTGGCTGCCGGTTGTGCCCGTTTGGATTCTATTGCCGATGATATCCGCAATAACAAGTTCTCTTTTGAAGAGGCTGCCTCAGTGCTTTCGCAGGATAAGGATACGCGTAACAATCATGGTTTGTTGCCGAATCCCAATACGAACACTTCCCGTTTTGAGATGCAGGAACTTCCCCCTGAAATAGCCAAGGTGGTGGATAAGATGAAAGTGGGCGAAATCTCCGAAGCCTTCACCATGATTCCGCAAAAGACCGGAAAAGAAGAGTGTGTGATTGTGAAACTGAAGAGCCGTACGACGGGACACAAGGCTACCATTGCCGATGACTATCAGAACTTGAAAGAGATTGTGTTGGAGAAACGCCGCGACGAAGTGCTGGACAAGTGGATTCGTGAGAAGCAGAAGCACACATATGTCCGTATCAAGGATAATTGGAAGAATAACTGTACGTTCAAGTATCCGGGCTGGATTAAAGAATAATCCGGAAGAATTTACATAGATTTGTATGCAAAAGAAGAATACAAAAAATCATTTCCTGAACAAGCATAGATACCTCCTGGTAGGTATTCTATGCTTGTTTGGTATCTGTCTGCTGAGTGCGCAGGACAAGAAGAAGAGTACTGGTGCACCAGAGAAGAAGAAAGTGGACTCGATTGAACAGAAAAAGACGGAGACGCCGGAAAAGAAGAAGACGCGCGTCGATTTGTTGTACGCAGATGAGGCGCAGGCGGACAAACAGTTGCGTCCTGATGTGCAGGTACTCATCGGCTCGGTGAGGATGAAGCATGACAGTATGTACATGTTCTGTGACAGTGCGCTGATATTCGAAAAGATAAATTCTGTGGAGGCATTCGGCAATGTGCGTATGGAGCAGGGTGACACCTTGTTTATCTATGGAGACTATCTGTATTATGACGGCATGTCGCAGCTGGCCATGCTGCGTGAGAATGTACGTATGATAATCGTAATACGGTGCTGACAACCGACAGTTTGAACTATGACCGTCTGTACGATTTGGGCTATTACTTCGAAGGCGGTACGCTGACCGACGAGGATAATGTGCTGACTTCCGAATGGGGAGAATATAGCCCTGCCACCAAGTTGGCTGTCTTCAACCACGACGTGAAGCTGGTCAACCCGAAGTTTGTTTTGACTTCGGATACCTTGAAGTATAGTACAGCTACTAAGATTGCCACAATTTTAGGACCCTCCGACATTGTGAGTGACCAAAATCATATTTATTCCGAACGTGGCGTGTACAATACGACTACTGAGCAGGCAGAACTGCTCGACCGTTCCGTACTGACTAACGAAGGCAAGAAACTGACCGGTGACAGCCTTTTCTACGACCGCATCTTGGGATACGGCGAGGCTTTTGACAATGTACAGATGAATGATACGGTCAACCGGAACATGTTGACTGGCGACTATTGTTTCTACAACGAACTGACCGGAAGCGCCGTTGCCACCAAACGTGCCGTAGCTATCGACTATTCGCAGGGCGACAGTCTGTTTATGCACGGTGATACTTTGCGGCTGATTACCTACCATATGAATACCGATTCCATGTACCGGGAGATGCGTGCCTATCATAAGGTGCGTGCTTATCGCACGGATGTGCAGGCCGTATGCGATTCGTTGGTGTATAATTCCAAGGACTCTTGCATGACGATGTACACCGACCCTATCTTGTGGCACGGGGAACAACAGTTGTTGGGCGAGGAAATTAAAATTTACATGAACGATAGTACCATCGACTGGGCACATATCATCAATCAGGCCCTGACGGTAGAGAAAAAGGACAGTATTCACTATAACCAAGTTTCCGGTAAGGAGATGAAAGCTTTCTTCATAGATGGAGACATGCGTCTGGTGGAGGTAAACGGCAATGTATTGGTGGTGTATTATCCGGTAGAGGAGAAGGACAGTTCGCTGATTATGATGAACTATTCGGAAGGTGGACTTTTGAAAATGTACTTGAAGGAGAGAAGAATGGAGCGCGGAGTCTTTGTTGGAAAGACTACCGGTACAGCCTATCCTTTGGACCAGATTCCACCAGATAAGAGCAGGCTGCCTTCTTTTGTTTGGTTCGACTACATCCGTCCGCTCAACAAGGAGGACATCTTCGAGTGGAGGGCTAAAAAAGCAGGTGAAGTATTGAAGAAAAGTGACCGGAAACCTGTAACTTCGCCAAGGAATATGCATATTAAACGAAATAATAAGTAGCGTCATGGGAATGTTTGCAATGCGGAAGCCTCGTGGCTTCAATCATAGCTATATCTATGTGGATGAGCGGAAAGAGAAGTTGGCGAAGATGGAAGAAAACGCCAAGCGTGACCTGGGTATGCTGCCGGAAAAGGAATTCTCGCCCGAGGATATACGGGGCAAATTCATAGAAGGAACAACTCACTTGAAGCGGCGCAAGGAGAGCGGACGTAAGCCGATGCATTTGGGCATAATCCTTGTTGTCATAGCTGTGCTGATTTATCTGTGGTATGCCATCAGTAACGGAATCATTTAATAATGATTAATCATTAATCTCTAATCATTAAACATTATCATGAGCGATATCATTCATTTGCTGCCCGATTCGGTTGCCAATCAGATTGCTGCCGGAGAGGTGATTCAGCGTCCGGCATCTGTTGTGAAGGAATTGGTGGAAAATGCAATTGATGCCGAAGCAGAGGAAATACATGTGCTGATTACCGATGCGGGCAAGACCTGCATCCAGGTGATTGATGACGGAAAGGGGATGTCCGAAACGGATGCGCGTCTTTCTTTTGAACGCCATGCAACTTCAAAGATACGCGAAGCTGCCGATTTGTTTGCCCTACGCACCATGGGCTTCCGTGGAGAAGCGTTGGCTTCCATTGCTGCGGTAGCTGAAGTGGAGTTGAAAACACGCCCAGCCAGCGAGGAACTGGGGACGCGACTGTTGATTGCCGGCTCTAAAGTCGAGGGCCAGGAAGCCGTTTCCTGCCCTAAGGGAAGCAATTTTTGCATCAAGAACCTATTCTTCAATATTCCTGCCCGGCGTAAATTCCTGAAAGCCAACTCTACGGAGTTGAGCAATATCCTTACGGAATTCGAGCGTATAGCGCTGGTGCATCCTGAGGTAGCCTTCTATCTGTATAGTAATGATACGGAATTGTTCAATCTTCCGGTAATGCCTTTGCGGCAACGCATCATGGCAGTTTTCGGAAAGAAACTGAATCAGCAGTTGCTGTCCGTAGACGTCAATACGACGATGATAAAGATTTCCGGTTTTGTTGCCAAGCCGGAAACCTCGCGCAAGAAAGGAGCGCACCAATACTTTTTTGTGAACGGGCGTTATATGCGTCACCCCTATTTCCACAAAGCGGTGATGGACGCTTATGAGCAGCTGATTCCTGCCGGTGAGCAATCTCCTACTTTATTTATTTCGAGGTAGACCCTGCCAATATCGATGTGAACATCCATCCGACGAAGACGGAGATTAAGTTCGAGAATGAGCAGGCTATCTGGCAGATTCTGTCGGCTGCGGTCAAGGAATCCTTAGGCAAGTTTAGCGCTATACCTACTATCGATTTTGATACCGAGGACATGCCGGATATTCCTGCATTCGAGCAGGCTCGTCCGATAGAGCCTCCGAAGGTACACTATAACACGGATTTCAATCCCTTCAAGACGTCTTCCGCTTCTTCCTATGGAGCGGTGGCAATTATTCGCGCCCCAAAGTGGAGTGGGAGGGGCTTTATTCCGGTTTGGAAAAAGCCAGCAGGATGAACGAGCCGATGGAGGAAGAGCCTTTTGTAGAGGATACGGTTACCGGTACGGCTCCAAGAGAGGAGGAGAGGGTTCCTTATTTCCAGGAAACGGTTCCTTCCGGGGCAAGCGCCTCTTTCTATGGCAATGAGGCAACGGTAGAGAAAGGAGCGCAACACTTCCAGTTCAAGGGGCGTTTTATTCTGACTTCCGTTAAATCGGGTCTGATGCTGATAGACCAGCACCGGGCGCATGTCCGGGTATTGTTCGACCGCTATATGAGCCAGATTCGACAGAAACAAGGCGTATCCCAGGGGGTATTGTTTCCGGAGATTATCCAGTTGCCGGCTTCGGAAGCTGCCGTACTGGAAAGTATATTGGAAGATTTGTCGGCAGTAGGCTTCGATTTGAGCCCGCTGGGTGGCGGCAGCTATGCCATCAACGGCATACCTTCGGGCATAGAGGGGTTGAACCCGGTAGAATTGGTCCGGAATATGGTACATACTGCTATGGAAAAAGGGAATGACGTTAAGGAAGAGGTGCAGACAATTCTTGCATCGACTTGGCACGTGCTGCGGCCATCGTCTATGGACAAGTGCTGAGCAACGAGGAAATGTCCAATCTCGTGGACAATCTGTTTGCATGCCCATCCCCGAATTATACTCCGGACGGAAAGACGGTGCTGGCGACCATTAAAGAAGACGACATAGAAAAGCTTTTCTCCAAATAAGGAAGAGTACTTCTTTTTGCATCAAGGCAAAAAAAGTACAAATATTCAGAACCTTTTAGTTCTGTTGGCGTTAATTAGACAGTTTGAATGATAAAGAGTTTAATTAACCACTTAACTATTTTAAGGTATATGAAAAAGATTCTAATGTTACTGGCTTTAGCTGGTGTGTCTTCTGTTGCCATGGCGCAGCAAAAGACTGAAGTTGTGGAAGAATTTGGTGTTATCCAGGTTCAGGATAAATATCAGGTAATCACTAATCCGTTCTGGAGTAATTGGTTTTTCTCTATAGGCGGTGGTGCCGAAGCAACTTTTGGAGATAATGATAAGGCAGGAAGTTTTGGCAAGCGTATCAGTCCGACGCTGAATTTTGCCATCGGCAAATGGTTCACCCCGGGACTGGGAGTACGTCTGCAATATAGCGGCCTTCAGGCAAGAGGATATACATATGATGCAGGTGCTGACTACGTGAAAGGCACTCAGATGGATGACGGCTACTACAAACAGCGTTTCGACTATATGAATCTGCACGGAGATGTGATGTTCAATCTGAATGCGCTGTTTGGAGGATACAACCAGCACCGTGTGTATGAAATCATTCCTTATGTAGGTGCTGGCTTCACTCACAACTACACAAAGCCTCACCGCGAAGCTCTGTCTGTAAACGCGGGTATCATCAATCGCTTCCGTATTTCCAATGCGATAGATATTAACCTGGAGCTGAGCGCAATGGGCGTTGAAGATAAGTTCGATGGCGAAGTTGGCGGCGATCATGGATATGATGGCGTGCTGAGTGCAACGGTAGGGTTGACATACCGTTTCCCCGCCCGTGGATTCCGTCGCCCGATGCCTCAGTTGATTTCTCAGGTAGAGCTGGCTGCCATGCAGGCACAGCTTGCAGAGATGGGAGCTGCCAACCAGCAGCTGCAGAATGCATTGGTGGCTGCACAGAACCAGCCGGTGGCCGAAGTTACGGAAACCGAAGTGATTGTTCCCGATCCGGATATAGCACCGCGTACCGTATTCTTCAATATCGGTTCTGCCGAAGTCTCTCCACGTGAAGCAATGAACTTGTCTTATCTGGCAGACCAGATGAAACAGTTCCCGAACGCCACTTACACTGTAAACGGATATGCAGACTCTGCAACCGGTACGCCGGCATTCAACAAAGAGTTGAGTTTGAAGCGTGCACAAGCCGTGGTCGATGTATTGGTAAAACAATACGGAATTCCTGCTGACCGCCTGAAGGTGGATGCCGGTGGTGGTGTCGATAAGTTCGGACAGCCGATTCTGAACCGTGTGGTATTGGTGAAATCTGCCAATTAGAAAGCTACGAGCTACAAGCTACAAGGAGTTACGAGTTATAGAAATGAGAAGGGGCATGCGTTATTATGACGCATGCCCTCATTTTTGTAACCAGTAACTTGTAACAGGTAGCTCCTTGTAACTCGTAACTTCTGTAACTCGTATCTCCTATCCCTTATTCTCCGCCGAATTTCTTTACTTGCTCTGCAATCAGTTCCGCATCATCAAAGTAGTTTATCTTCATAGCCTTGCGTACATCGTCCAAGGTTGCGGCAGCGGTTTCCCTGGCAGTTTCGCAACCTTTCTTCAGCATGTCGTAGATGGCGGGGATGTCTTTTTCAAACTCCTTGCGGCGGTTGCGGATAGGCTCCAGTGTCTCCTGCATAATTTCGTTGAGGAACTTCTTCACTTTCATGTCGCCCAGACCGCCACGTTGGTAGTGGGCTTTCAGTTCGTCCAGATTCGGATATTCGGGCAGATAAAGGCCGAAGTGTTCCGGACGGCAAAAGGCATCCAGGTAAGTGAATACGGTGTTGCCTTCCAATTTTCCGGGGTCTTGCACACGCAGGTGGTCGGGGTCGGTATACATGCTCTTCACCTTCTTCTGCACCTCGTCGGCAGAGTCCGAAAGATAGATACAGTTGCCGAGGCTCTTGCTCATCTTGCTTTGCCGTCCGTTCCCGGCAGGCGCAGGCAGGCTGCATTGTCGGGCAACAGGATTTCCGGTTCCACGAGGGTTTCACCATATATATAGTTGAAACGGCGTACGATTTCACGAGCTTGTTCAATCATCGGCTCCTGGTCTTCGCCCACGGGCACGGTAGTGGCGCGGAAGGCGGTAATGTCCGCTGCCTGGCTGATGGGGTAGGTGAAGAAACCTACGGGGATGCTTGTCTCGAAATTACGCATCTGGATTTCGGTCTTTACCGTCGGGTTGCGTTGCAGGCGGCTCACGGTCACCAGGTCCATATAGTAGAAGGTCAGTTCGCAGAGTTCCGGTATCTGGGATTGGATGAAGATAGTACTCTTCGTCGGGTCCAGTCCGCAAGCCAGGTAGTCCAATGCCACCTCGATGACGTTCTGGCGCACCTTTTCCGGGTTCTCCATATTGTCCGTCAGCGCTTGTGCGTCGGCGATGAAGATGAAAATCTTGTCGTATAAGCCGGAGTTTTGCAGTTCCACTCTTCTTCTCAATGAGCCTACATAGTGTCCTATGTGCAGGCGTCCTGTGGGGCGGTCGCCCGTAAGGATGATTTTTTCTTTTGCCATATTATGTATTTTTTAGTTTCTTCATTGTATAAAAGCCATTAAGACCGGCAAAGATACCTATAATTATCGAAACCTCAAGGGATGACGCTTTCTTTCCTTTTCACGTATACCTTATGGCTTCCGATGCCGCTTGTATCGATTCCGCTGCCGGGAGTATGTGCCCATTTGCGCAGTTCCACGGTGGCGGTGGAGCGGACGAGTCCGGTCAGTTGCCGGTAGATGCTGACAGTAAGGAAGGCGTGCTTGTCCAGATACTGATGCGCCAGAGCCAGACGTTGTTCGGGGGTGTATTTCTTCGACGAGTGTGCGGGTTTCCAGGAGGCACGTTCCAGTTCGCACCAATGGTTGGTTTCTCTAATCAAGGCCTTGTCCGTGCGGAAGTTCACGCCGCTTACGTAGATGCTCCGTGCATTTCGCTTCGTGCTGCTTTCTTGGGGCTGTTCGCGTTCTTTGTCGGGGTAGATGGACAGTGCGGGGGTGAATACGCCCAATCCTTCTATCTTCACCGAGCGTCCCATTCCCATTTCGTGGGCCAGGGCTTCGCCCAGCTCGCAGATAACTCCTTCGGTTACGCCTTTCGAGAATCCCGAGGTCATGGCGATGTATTCCGCCAGTTCGCGCGTGCCGGTCTGTCCGGTCATCACCATCTTGGGGTAGGTGATTGGTTCGCCCGTGCCTTGCAAGTCGGGCATTTCTTTCATTTGGTAGCGTGTGGTCATTGTTGCGTTCTCCTTCTTTTCTTTCCTTCGTTGCAAAGTCCTTTTCCCTGCGGAGCAAAGTTCTTTTGGTGGCGGAGAAATCTTAGAATAAAGCCTTTATTCCAAGGAATAGAAATTTTATTTTTAAGAATAAAGGCTTTGTTTGTAGAAACAGAATCCTTGTTCTATTTTTGTATAGGCACAAAGGTAAGTTTCCGTGGCGAGAAAAGCAAGTTTTGGTGGGGAGAATCTTCATATTTATCCGCAAATGCCTTTACTGAGATATAGTCTTTCTTTTTATATGGAATCGCATTTTTCGGAAAAAGATTTCGGTTGCGGGCGACGGCCGCTCTTCTATTATGGAGGATGACGTTTCTTTTATACAAAAAAATATGCCACAATTTGCTCTTTTCGTAAATAAGTCGTTACTTTGCACAAATTTTAAAGAGACTATGCAATCGCAGGAAATGAGAAGCAAATATAACCTCCGTTCGAATGAATTTCATTTGGGAGCCGTCAGTTTCTCTTTTTTCGAGAAAGATATTTTTAGTTCTTTGGTAATGCGTTAATCCTTTATTGGGTGACGCATTTTTTTTGTGAAATAGCTACAACTCGTAGTTCGTAGCTTGTAACTCGTAACTTAATAGACAACAAGAGAATATGGAAAAGAATTTAAAGAAAGTGCTTGTCTTGGGTTCTGGTGCGCTCAAGATTGGTCAGGCCGGAGAGTTTGACTATTCCGGTTCGCAGGCGCTGAAGGCGTTGCGCGAAGAAGGTATCGGTTCTGTTTTGGTAAACCCGAACATTGCTACTATCCAGACATCGGAAGGTATCGCCGATCAAGTTTATTTCTTGCCGGTAACTCCTTATTTCGTGGAAGAAATCATCAAGAAAGAACGTCCCGACGGCATTTTGCTGGCATTCGGCGGACAGACGGCGCTGAACTGCGGTACGGAACTCTATCAGAACGGAATTCTTCAGAAATATGGCGTGCGCGTGCTGGGTACTTCCGTTGAGGCGATTATGTACACCGAAGACCGTGACCTCTTTGTGAAGAAGCTGGACGAGATTCCGATGAAGACTCCGAAGAGCCACGCTGTGGAGAGCATGGAAGACGCACTGAAGGCAGCCCGCGAGATTGGCTACCCCGTGATGGTGCGCTCGGCTTATGCTCTGGGTGGACTGGGAAGCGGTATTTGTCCGGACGAGGAAGCCTTCATTAAATTGGCCGAAAGCTCTTTCACTTTCTCCAAGCAGATTCTGGTAGAAGAGTCTCTGAAGGGTTGGAAGGAAATTGAATTCGAGGTAATCCGCGATGCCAACGACCACTGCTTCACGGTGGCAAGCATGGAAAACTTCGACCCGCTGGGCATTCATACGGGTGAGTCCATCGTAGTGGCTCCCACTTGCTCATTGACCGACGAGCAGGTGAAAATGTTGCAGGAGCTCTCCACCAAATGTATCCGCCACCTGGGCATCGTGGGCGAATGTAACATCCAGTATGCGTTCAACGCCGAGACAAACGACTATCGTGTCATCGAGGTGAACGCCCGTCTGTCCCGTTCTTCCGCATTGGCTTCCAAGGCTACCGGTTATCCGCTGGCATTTGTGGCTGCCAAGATTGCGTTGGGCTATACGCTCGACCAAATCGGCGAGATGGGAACTCCCAACTCGGCATATGCAGCTCCGCAGCTTGACTACCTGATTTGCAAGATTCCGCGTTGGGACTTGACAAAGTTCGTAGGTGTCAGCCGCGAAATTGGCTCCAGCATGAAGTCGGTAGGCGAAATCATGTCTATCGGACGTTCCTTTGAAGAAATTATCCAGAAGGGCTTGCGTATGATTGGTCAGGGAATGCACGGATTCGTGGGCAATGAGGGAGTGGAGTTCGATGACTTGGATTACGAACTGTCACATCCTACCGACCTGCGCGTCTTTGCCATTGCCGAGGCTCTGGAAAAGGGATATGCCATCGACCGCATCTTTGAGCTGACCAAGATTGACCCCTGGTTCTTGGGCAAGCTGAAGAACATCGTAGACTACAAGCAGAAACTTTCCCAATATAATAAGGTGGAAGACATCCCCGCCGACGTGCTGCGCGAAGCCAAAGTGCTTGGCTTCTCCGACTTCCAGATTGCCCGCTTCGTGCTGAATCCGCAAGGCAATATGGAGAAGGAAAACCTTACCGTACGCGCCCGTCGTAAGGAGCTGGGCATCCTGCCCGCCGTGAAGCGCATCAATACGGTGGCTTCCGAACATCCGGAACTGACGAACTACCTCTACATGACGTATGCCGTTCAGGGTTATGATGTGAACTATTATAAGAATGAAAAATCAGTGGTTGTGCTTGGTTCGGGCGCTTACCGCATCGGTTCGTCTGTAGAGTTCGACTGGTGTTCGGTGAATGCCATCCAGACTGCCCGCAAGCTGGGCTACAAGTCCATCATGATTAACTATAACCCCGAAACCGTTTCTACGGACTACGACATGTGCGACCGTCTCTACTTCGACGAGCTCTCCTTCGAACGTGTGCTCGACGTTATCGACCTGGAGCAGCCGCGCGGTGTCATCGTGTCCGTGGGTGGACAAATTCCTAACAACCTGGCTATGAAGCTTCACCGCCAGTCAGTTCCCGTGTTGGTACTTCCCCCATCTCCATCGACCGTGCCGAAAACCGTAACAAGTTCTCTGCCATGCTCGACCAGCTGGGCATCGACCAACCGGCTTGGCAGGAACTCACCAGCCTGGAAGATGTGAAAGGCTTTGTAGAGAAGGTGGGCTATCCGGTACTGGTGCGTCCGTCTTACGTACTCTCCGGTGCTGCGATGAACGTATGCTACGATGAAGAAGAACTGGAAAACTTCTTGAAGATGGCTGCTGAGGTATCTAAGGAATATCCGGTGGTGGTATCCCAGTTCTTGCAGAACACCAAGGAGATTGAGTTCGACGCTGTTGCCCAAAACGGTGAAGTGGTAGAATACGCCATCTCCGAGCACGTAGAGTTTGCCGGTGTACACTCCGGTGACGCTACGCTGGTATTCCCGGCACAGAAGATTTACTTTGCAACGGCACGCCGCATCAAGAAAATCAGCCGCCAGATTGCGAAGGAACTCAATATTTCCGGTCCTTTCAATATCCAGTTCCTGGCACGCAACAACGAGGTGAAGGTTATCGAGTGTAACCTCCGTGCATCGCGCAGCTTCCCGTTCGTATCCAAGGTGCTGAAGCGTAACTTCATCGAGACTGCTACCCGCATCATGCTGGACGCTCCCTATACACAACCGGACAAGTCGGCATTCGACATCGACCGTATCGGTGTGAAGGCAAGCCAGTTCTCCTTCTCCCGTCTGCACAAGGCAGACCCGGTATTGGGTGTGGACATGTCGTCTACGGGCGAGGTAGGCTGTATTGGCGACGACTTCTCCGAAGCATTGCTGAATGCCATGATTGCTACCGGATTCAGAATCCCCCGTCCCGAGAAGGGCGTGATGTTCTCCTCCGGAGCCATGAAGTCCAAGGTGGATTTGCTGGATGCCAGCCGCATGCTCTTTGCCAAAGGCTATAAGATTTATGCTACGGCAGGTACAGCCGCTTTCCTCAACGCCCATGGCGTGACGACGGAAGCCGTTTACTGGCCGGATGAACGCCGGATGCGGAAAACAACGTGATGACGATGATTGCCGACCATGCCTTCGACCTGATTGTCAACATTCCGAAGAACCATACGAAACGCGAGCTGACCAATGGCTACAAGATTCGTCGCGGTGCCATCGACCACAACATTCCGTTGATTACCAATGCCCGCCTGGCAAGTGCCTTTATCGAGGCATTCTGCGAAATGAAGCTGGAAGATATCCAGATTAAGAGCTGGCAGGAGTACAAATAAATTGTTTGCTCTATAAACGATTGCAGGAGCGGAAAGCCGAAAGGTTTTCCGCTCTTTTGGTATACTGCGTTTATTTCCGTATTTTTGTTCGGGGCTGAGTCTCTGTATGAATCAAAAGAAGAAACAATATGAATGAAGTGGAAAAAATGCGTAGCTCCCAGTTGGCGGATATGTCCGTTCCGGAGATACAGGTGAAGTTCGAGCATGCCAAGCGCTTGCTGGCAAAAATGCGTGTGATGAGTACTTACGATGAGGATTACCGGAGCTTGCTGGAGGAGCTGGTACCGGGCATTCCCGCCACGTCCGTCATCTGTCCGCCGTTCCATTGCGACCATGGGGATGGTATCCGGCTGGGTGAGCATGTCTTTGTCAATGCCAATTGCACTTTCCTGGACGGGGGATATATCACGATTGGTGCCCATACGTTGGTCGGTCCATGCGTACAGATATACACTCCCCATCATCCGATGGATTATATCGAGCGTCGTACGGAAAAGGAATATGCCTATCCGGTGACGATAGGAGAGGATTGCTGGATTGGCGGCGGTGCCATTTTGTGTCCAGGCGTCACCATCGGCGACCGTTGTATCATCGGTGCGGGTAGTGTGGTGACGAAAGATATTCCATCCGATAGCATAGCCGTTGGTAATCCGGCAAAGGTCATCCGGAAAAATGAGGCAAAAAAGTGAACGTACTAAATGCTTGAGAAACAGAGCGTGTCGCTAAATGACTAAAAAAATATCGAAAAATATTATGCAAAAGTTTTGGTAATGTCAAAATAAGCTGTACCTTTGCATCGCTTTTGAAACGGAAGTGTACGGGCGTTTAGCTCAGCTGGTTCAGAGCATCTGCCTTACAAGCAGAGGGTCGGCGGTTCGAATCCGTCAACGCCCACACAAAATCCAAGCACTTTCGTTCATCAAAAGGGCGTTTAGCTCAGCTGGTTCAG
>ENA-OUNI01000127-OUNI01000127.1-human-gut-metagenome-genome-assembly--contig:-NODE-127-length-31358-cov-3.268643_pt1 | contig 31358 bp, 38 predicted proteins | sample MGYA00242499_ERZ504580 | MGnify/ENA primary metagenome ERZ504580 (study PRJEB26092, sample SAMD00036315) | human gut metagenome | host: Homo sapiens | study: EMG produced TPA metagenomics assembly of... | reverse complement strand
AAAATACGAGGTGCCAGCGAACACAATCTAAAGTGCGTCAGTCTAGACATCCCGAGAGATGAGTTTGTTGTTTTTACAGGGCTTTCAGGCTCCGGCAAGTCATCACTGGCATTTGATACCATATATGCTGAGGGGCAGCGCAGTACATGGAGTCACTTTCATCGTATGCGCGTCAGTTTTTAGGACAGATGGAAAAGCCGAATGTGGAGTCTATAGAGGGACTTCCGCCTGCCATTTCCATTGACCAGAAATCCACCAACAAGAACCCACGTTCAACTGTCGGAACGGTCACAGAGATATATGATTACTTCAGACTGCTTTATGCCAGAATTGGAATACCACACTGTCCGAAGTGCGGGCGTGCCATTACAAAGCAGACGATAGACCAGATGGTGGATACTGTTATGGCGCTGCCTGAGCGCACACGTATCCAGCTTCTTGCACCGGTGGTCAGAGGCCGCAAGGGTGAGCACCAGAAGCTGTTCGAGAGAGCCAAAAAGAGCGGATATGTGCGTGTGATTGTAGATGGCAGCATGTATGAGCTCTCCGAGGATATCCCAATGGAGAAAAATATAAAGCACAATATTGACATTGTTGTAGACCGTCTGGTTGTAAAGCCGGGCATAGAGAAGAGGCTTACTGATTCACTTGAAAATGTATTTGAACTGACAGAGGGCAATGCAATAGTTGATATTGTGGATGGCGAACAGATGACTTTTTCCCAGAATTTTGCGTGCCCTGACTGTGGCATAAGCATAGATGAGGTTGAGCCGAGAAGCTTCTCCTTCAACAATCCGTTCGGAGCATGTCCGACCTGCTACGGACTCGGCTACAAGATGGAGTTTGACCCGCAGCTTATGGTGCCGGATGCATCGCTTTCCATATCTGAGGGTGCCATACAGGTGATGGGCTGGCAGTCATGTACTGACCCAAAGAGCTATACCTATGCGACACTTCGTGCGCTGCATGAGGGCTATGGGCTTCCTCTCGACACACCGATTGATGATTTATCTGCAGATATGAAAAAACTGCTTTTTTACGGTGGAGATGGCAGGGTGCTCAAGGTCAGATACAAGGGTCAGAGAGGCGAAGGCGTCTATGACCTTGTATGGAACGGCCTTGTGGACAATGTTGAGCGCCGATACAAGGAGACCTTTTCTGATACGGCAAAGGCAGAGTATGAGCAGTTTATGCGCATTACTCCGTGTACGAGTTGTAAGGGGCAGAGGCTTAAGCGTCGTCACTTGCCGTTACGGTTGCGGACAAGAACATATATGAGATGACCTCCATGTCTGTGAAGGAGCTTGTGAAGTTCCTTGCTGATATAGAGCTTACAGAGCAGCAGCACTATATAGGAGACCAGATACTAAAGGAAATCCGTGCGAGAGTTGGCTTTTTGCAGCAGGTCGGCCTTGATTACCTCACCCTTACCCGTGGCACGGCAAGCCTTTCAGGAGGGGAAGCCCAGCGAATCAGGCTTGCCACGCAGATAGGCTCAGGCTTGTAGGTGTGGCATATATACTTGATGAGCCAAGTATCGGACTGCATCAGAGGGATAACGACAAGCTGCTTGGTGCACTTATGAATCTTAAAAATCTGGGAAATACGCTCATAGTTGTGGAGCATGATGAGGATACCATGCGTGCAGCGGATTATATCGTGGATGTAGGGCCGGGAGCCGGCTCGCACGGCGGGGAGATAGTGGCAGCAGGCTCGTTAAAGGACATCATAAAGTGCAAAAAATCACTCACAGGAGCATATCTGAGTGGTAAAATAAAGATACCGGTGCCACAGGAGAGGCGCAAGCCAAGCGGATATATCACGATAAGAGGAGCCAGGGAGAATAACCTGAAAAATATTGATGTGCAGATACCTCTTGGTATCATGACCTGTGTTACAGGCGTGTCGGGCTCGGGAAAGAGCTCGTTGACCAATGAGATACTTTACAAGCATCTGGCCAAATCCTTAAACAGAGCCAGGTGTATCGCAGGTGACCACGACGGTATAGATGGTCTTGAACAGCTTGACAAGGTCATAGACATCGACCAGTCACCGATAGGCCGTACACCCCGCTCTAATCCTGCCACATATACAGGTGTGTTTGACATGATAAGAGACCTGTTTGCATCAACACCCGATGCCAAGGCAAAGGCTATAAAAAGGGCCGTTTCAGTTTCAATGTAAAGGGCGGTCGGTGTGAGCCTGCGGCGGCGATGGATCCTTAAGATAGAGATGCATTTCCTGCCTGATGTATATGTGCCGTGTGAGGTCTGCGGAGGCAAACGATATAACAGGGAGACACTCGATGTAAAGTACAAGGGCAAGAGCATATACGATGTTCTTGATATGACAGTGGAGGAGCACTTGAGTTTTTCAAAAATGTGCCAAAGATCCAGAACAAAATCCAGTCGCTCTATGATGTCGGACTATCCTATGTGAAGCTGGGACAGCCGTCCACAGAGCTTTCGGGTGGTGAGGCGCAGCGTATCAAGCTTGCCACAGAGCTTAGCAGAAAGAGCACCGGAAAGACCATATATATACTTGATGAGCCTACCACAGGACTGCACTTTGCAGATGTACACAAGCTTGTGGAGATACTGCGCAGGCTCTCAGACGGAGGCAATACTGTAGTTGTTATCGAGCACAACCTCGACGTGATAAAGACAGCTGACTATATCATAGATATGGGACCTGAGGGCGGAGACGGCGGCGGAACAGTCATAGCGCAGGGCACACCTGAGGAAATATGCGAGGTAAAACAGTCATATACAGGCCGGTTTTTGAAACCATATCTGGAAAAAGACAAGGATAAACTTTAAAATTTTATTAAATATGACCTTTTTCAAAAAAAAAAGTTTGAAAAATGGGATTTATTGTATATAATAAGAGAGTGTATGTGTAAATTTAAAGATATGGCAGGAAAGGGGCTATTAAAATGGTCGGATCAGATATCGGAATCGATTTAGGAACAGCAAGTATACTTGTTTATATAAAAGGAAAGGGTGTTGTGTTAAAGGAGCCTTCAGTAGTAGCCTTTGACAGGGACACCAACAAGATTAAGGCAATCGGAGAGGAAGCACGCCTCATGCTCGGAAGGACACCGGGTAATATCGTTGCAGTCAGACCGCTGCGTCAGGGTGTTATCTCAGATTATACAGTTACAGAGAAGATGATCAAGCACTTCATCCAGAAGGCACTTGGTAAGAAGAGCTTCAGAAAGCCGCTCGTGAGCGTATGTGTGCCAAGTGGTGTTACAGAGGTTGAGAAGAAGGCCGTTGAGGATGCTACATTTGCAGCAGGAGCCAGAGATGTTAAGATTATCGAGGAGCCGATCGCAGCTGCAATCGGTGCAGGTATTGATATTTCAAAGCCATGCGGAAATATGATAGTAGATATCGGAGGCGGTACATCAGATATAGCAGTTATCTCACTCGGTGGTTCGGTAGTCAGCACATCTATCAAGATAGCCGGAGATGATTTTGATGAGGCAATTGTCAGATACATGAGAAAGAAGCATAACCTTCTCATCGGAGAGAGAACAGCTGAGGATATCAAAATCAAGATTGGTACATGCTACCCTCTCCCACAGCCGGAGACAATTGAGGTAAGAGGAAGAAACCTTGTAACAGGACTTCCAAGGACTATTACAGTCAGCTCAGAGGAGACAGAGGAAGCACTTCGTGAGGCAACTCTTCAGATAGTTGAGGCAGTGCACTCAGTGCTTGAAAAGACTCCACCGGAGCTTGCAGCCGATGTCGCAGACAGAGGAATCGTGCTTACAGGAGGCGGTTCACTGCTCAGAGGTCTTGAGGAGCTTATCGAGGAAAAGACCGGCATCAATACAATGACTGCAGAGCAGCCTATGACATGTGTTGCTATCGGTACAGGAAAGTATGTAGAGTTCCTTGCAGGCAAGAGAGATGAAGAATTCTAGAATATACGTTTTATAACAGGCAGCCGTGAGGGCGATGATATGTCCCTGCATTGCAGGAATGTATTGTCGCTTTTTTGTTAATATTGTTACAAATGGGAATATTACAGTCAGGGGGGATTAGTGAACAAAATAAAGGATATTGGGAGAGGCGTAATCAATCTGGTATTTCCACCGCGCTGTCCGGTATGTGATGGTATAATTGGTCCGGTTGAGAGATATATACACAGCAGATGCTGTGAAAAGCTCTTTCCGGTTGAACAGCCACAGTGTATGCGCTGCGGGAAGCCGGTTTTGTCTGAGCGAAGAGAGTATTGTGACGACTGCGCACGGGCACTCGAGCATCACAGACAGATGCGGGAGGATGACAGCTACAGGCAGGGAAAGGCGCTTTTTGCATACAAGGGCAGCATTAAGCAGACCATGTACAGGTTCAAGTATTCAAACAGACGTGAGTATGCGGCTTATTTTGCACAGACAGCAGTGGAAAGATATTCGGACTGGATACTAAGCTGTGGGATAGATGTTATTATTCCAGTGCCGATGCACCGTAAAAAAATGCGCCAGAGAGGCTACAATCAGGCAGAGTGTTTTGCAAGGGCATTGTCTGAAAAAACAGGCATAAGGATGGCAAAAGGGCTTGTGCGCAGAGTGAAAAATACCAGTCCACTCAAGACAATGGGGTATGTTGAACGCAGAAATTGTCTCGAGGGGGCTTTTCAAGTGGCGGATAGTATTGTACAATATGACCAAATACTAATAGTAGATGATATATATACTACAGGCAGTACGGCGGAGTCGATTGGGCACGAGATAGCAAAGAAATGTCCCGGCCGTGTATATGTGCTGTGTATTTGCATAGGACAGGGAAGTTAGGAGGGTTTTATCAGATGAGAATATCTAATTGCAAGGGCTGTGGCAGAATATTTAATGTACTGTCAGATGAGCAGTACTGCCCGAACTGCCAGAAAAAAATGGATGAGAAATTTGATATAGTAAAGAGATTCGTTGAGGATAATCCAAATGTGCCGGTTGAGACAGTGGCCAAGGAGACCGATACATCCATGAAGCAGATAAATAGGTGGATACGTGAGGAAAGGCTTTCGTTTTCACCTGATTCATCATATGGTATACCATGCGAGAACTGTGGAAGGATGATACGTACAGGCAGATTTGTGATGAGTGCAAGACTAAGCTCACAAACACACTACGCAGTGCCCTTGACACACCAAAGGGCCAGGATAAGCAGCTGTGGCAGCAGGATGACAAAAACCGTATGAGATATATCAGGTAACAGGTAAGAGGATGATTTATGATAAACGAAGAAAAAGTAAGGGAACTGTTTAATATTGCTCTATGTGACAGCAAAAGCGATGACAGCCGTGTGCAGAAGCAGTCCGCAAGCTACTACGGATGGGACTATATATGGAAAGAGGGCTTAAAAAGCTTCTTTACAGGTACATTCGCATTTGCAGGGCTTGTTGTGATGTGGGTTGCTGTCAATGCAGCAGAGCTTTTGGACAGAATCAATAAGCTTGATTTTAAGGCAATGGGTGTCACAATAGGCATACTGTATATTGCATTTATGGCGGTTTACATTTTTGTCACAATTGTGGTGTATACTGCAAGATATAAGGCCGGCAGAAGAGAAGTGCGCAAATACGCAAATCACCTGAAGGCAGTGGGCAGAATATATTCCCGTGAGGAAAAGATTAAGCGTTAGGGAGGCTTTATGAACAAGTTACTGGAAATTAAGGATAAGGCAGTCAAATTTTGCGGTGAGTATGAGCACTTTATACTTCCGGTTGTGAGATTTGCCGTTGCATTTATCGCATTTATAACAATAGATTTGAATATCGGCTATATGGCGAAAATAAGCTCGATGCTTGTGGCACTGCTTTTAGCGCTTGTGTGTGCACTGCTTCCGGTGAATGCAATACTCTGGATTGCTTCGATTATGATACTTTTAGATATGTATGCGCTGTCCATAGAGGTTTTTGCTATCACATTTGTACTTTTTTTAGTACTGTATTTTGTCTATTTTCGTTTTGCACCGAAGGATGGCATGCTTGTGATACTCACACCTATATGCTTTCAGCTTCACATACCATCTGTTATGCCGGTTGCAGCAGGTCTTTTAAGAAGAGCTTATTCGGTTGTTGCAATAATATGTGGCACGCTGCTGTACTATTTCTTTGATGGAATCAGACAGAATGCATCAGCGCTTGCAGAGGTGGTAGATAAAAAGGGGCAGAGCACTACAAAGCTCAATGTGACAATGGGACAGCTTCTTGACAACAAAGAGATGTTTATAGTTATGGCAATCTTTGTTATCACCACACTGGTGGTGTATCAGGTCAGACGATTGAAAATCAACAATTCATGGACTGTTGCTACCATAGCAGGAGGACTTATACAGTTGGTTGCACTTGTTGTTGCTTATCTGGTGCTCGGACTGCCGGAGAAGATAATCTGGCTTGTGCTCAGCACTGTAGTTGCTATTTTTGCAGGTGTTGTCATACAGTTTATATTTATGAATCTTGACTATGCACGTACAGAAAACGTACAATTTGAGGATGATGAATATTACTATTACGTCAAGGCAGTTCCAAAGAAGATGATTGCCAAGGAGGAAAAGGTTGTAAAGCACTTTGGCAATACAGGAAGCCTTGGAAAGAAGATTCCGAGACATAATCAGGAAAATATCAGCAAAGAGGCTATTGCAAAAGATCTCGAAATAGACGAAAATATATTTGAGGATGACAAATAGTTACATAGTATAAGAGAAAGGAGGGCGCTATGGATAATGTGAGTGGTGTATTGATACGCTTCAAGGACCAGTTCCTTGCATTCACAAATGTGCCGGGCATCAAAATCGGTGTGATAGACATTATAGAGATACTTATTATTTCAGTGCTCTTCTATCATATACTTTTGTGGATAAAGACCACGAGGGCATGGAATCTGTTCAAGGGCCTTATTATCATACTGTTGTTTGTGCTTGTTGCAGCATTGTTCCAGATGGATACGATACTGTGGCTAGCTGAGAAACTCTTTAATATAGGTCTCGTGGCACTTGTCGTTATTTTTCAGCCTGAGCTTCGAAATGCCTTGGAGAATATTGGTGGAAAGACCTTTTTGGGTGATTTCTTCAGTACCGGCAGAGGCGAGATTGAGAAATTCTCTGACAAGACAATCGATGAGCTGGTGCGTGCATGCTTTGCGATGGGCAGAGTAAAGACAGGAGCGCTAATAGTCATGGAGGATGAGATAAATCTGGGAGAGTATATCAGAACAGGAATAGATGTGGATGCCATACTTACGAGTCAGCTCCTCATCAATATTTTTGAGAAAAACACACCGCTTCATGACGGAGCGGTTATCGTGCGTGGCAACCGTGTGGTGTCAGCTACATGTTACCTTCCGCTATCAGACAGCCTGTCACTCTCGAAGGATTTGGGAACCAGACACCGTGCAGCGGTCGGAGTCAGCGAGGTAAGTGATTCGCTTACTATCATAGTTTCAGAGGAGACAGGATCAGTTTCTACAGCATACAAGGGGCAGATTGAGCACGATATAGATGCCGATCATCTACGCACACAGCTTAAGCTTCTGCAGAACAGACATAGGGAGCCGGGTAAATTTGAATTAATTAAAAGGAGGTTTAAGAATGGGAAAGAAGCTTCTAAAACCTTCACAAATAATATAGGCTTTAAAATACTTGCGATAGCATTTGCATTTATACTCTGGCTTGTGGTCTACAATCTCAATGACCCGGTCAAGACAAAGACATTTACCACAACAGTCACCGTCACAGGCCGTGATTCGGTTGTTGACAAGGGGCTATGGCCTACCATCAAGGATTCGGAAAAGACCATCAGCTTTTCGGTATCAGGCAAGAGAAGCTATCTGAACGAGTTGATGATTCTGATTTTTACGCAAATGTCGACCTTGCAAATATCATAGTAGATAAGGACGATACGAATAAGGCAAGCGTAAAGGTAGATATTGGATGCACCAAGTACAGACATTCGATTACCTTCAACGGTGGAGACCATATGCTCCCGCTTTCAATTGAAAAATATATGCAGAAGCAGTTTGAGGTAAAGGTATCATTGGATGGAAGTCTCTCAGGTGCGAAAGCACTGGGATACAAGCCACAGGCAAATCCAAAGGTAGTAAAGATCGGAGGTCCTGAGTCCATTGTTTCAACTATAGCATCGGCCAATGTAAATATAAAGGTCGATGACAATACCATAATATCAGATAATCAGATAACTGATCGCGGTGATCTCACTCTGATTGATGATAATGGCGATGAGATAGATATATCAAAGCTTGATGTGGACAGCCAGTATCAGTCTATAGCAGTGACAGTTGATGTCCTAAGTACCAAGGAGGTCCCTATCAAGTGTACTACGACAGGCTCGCCGGCAGGAGGAAAGAGCGTGCTCGGAGTAGAACTATCAGAGGAGTCTGTAATGCTCAAGGGTAATGCAGAAGCATTGAACAATATCACATCTATAGATGTGGGCCCAATCGATATATCGGGTGCAACAGACGATATAAGTACATCTGTTGACCTGACAGGATATCTGCCGGATGGAGTTTTTATAGTGAACTCATCCAAGGCAAAGCTCAGTATAGATATAAAGATTGAAACAAATGCGACTTCAACTATGACGCTGAACAGCTCCAATATCACATATGACGGACTTGAAGAGGGATATAGCTTACATTTGTAACAGATAAGAGCAGTGTCATAGTAAGCGGCACCAAGTCTGATATAGATACACTTTCGGGAACTACACTGAAGGGTAAAATTGATGTGACCGGCCTTGATGCAGGTACACATACAGTGACGGTAAAGCCAAATCTGGATGAGACCAAGTACACATGGGGCGAGATAAAGGTTCAGATAGTTATCGGAAGGGAAGGTGACGGAGGCGGCACAACGGGAACTGATGGTACAGGAACAGCCTCGGGCTCAACAACAGGCGACACCGGCACAGGCGGTTCATCGTCATCGGGCAGCACATCGTCAGGAAACACCGGAAATAACGGCTCTGACAGTTCATCACATTGATAGATATATAACCGAAAAGAGGTAATAAAAGTGGTAGCACAAAAAATAATAATCAAGAATCCTACCGGATTACATTTACGTCCGGCCGGCAATCTCTGCAAAGAGGCAATGAAATTTAAATCAAAGGTAACATTTATATATGACGAGAAAAATGTAGCTAATGCAAAGAGTGTACTTTCAGTGCTTGGAGCATGCATAAAGTCAGGCGATGAGATAGAGCTTATCTGCAATGGCGAGGATGAGAGTGAGGCACTTGAACACCTTATACAGTACATCAAGGATGGACTCGGAGAGTAGTACACAAGGAAACAGGTATACATGGAGAAACATATATGGAGAAGCTTTTAACCATAGTCGTTCCGGCTTACAATGTTGAAAAGTATATAAAGAACTGTCTTGACTCGTTTATAGATTTGTCTGTGCTCAGAAGTCTGGAGATACTCATAGTGGATGATGGTTCCACAGATTCCACAGCCAGCCTGGCACATACCTACGAGCAGAAATATCCATACAGCTTCAAGGTGCTCTCCAAGGAGAACGGAGGCCATGGATCTACCATCAACTATGCGATACCGCGCGCAACAGGAAAGTATTTCAAGGTGGTGGATGGTGATGACTGGCTGGACAAGAGCCTTTTGCCACAATTTGTACAGCTTTTGAAGCACACGCACTCGGATGTCATATCCAATGACTTCAACCTGGTGGATGATAGGACAAAGAAGGTCACAAAGCGCAGAAAGGCAGTGTCCAATTCTTATCACTACAACAGGGAGTGGGGCTTTGCGGAGGCAGTCATGGACCCGCTGATCACTATACATTCCATGACCATCCGTACTGATGTATTGCAGAAGAATGATATTCGTGTGGATGAGCACTGCTTCTACGAGGACCAGGAGTATATACTCTACCCTATACCATACTGCACAAGCATCACGTTTTCACCTCTGCCGCTGTATCAGTACAGACTTGGAAGGAGTGGTCAGAGCGTGGACATAAAGATGATGATCAAGCGTCATGACCAGCACCTTAAGGTGCTTGATGCACTGTTTGAGTACAACAACGTGCACGGAAATCTGCAGACCTACAAGAAGCAGTACCTTGAGCGCGGCATAGCCGAGGCAGTCGATGATGAGTACCAGATATTTCTGGCAAAGGGCAATGATACAAGGAACGTTGAGCAGATGAAGAAGTTTGATGAGATGCTGCGTGAGGAGCACCCGGGAGTGTACCAGGCGTGCAGCAGGAAGAGCGTCTGGATGCTTAGAAAAACAGGCTTTAAGATATTTCCGATGGCAGCATGGGTCTATAGCAGACTGCGTGGTAATTAATTTCATGAATAGGCGTTAATGAGTATGCAATACTCTTTTTAATAATAGTAATCAGGACGGATAGAACAGTTAATGAGTAAAATATTATCAATCATAATACCAACATATAATGCAGAAAAGTTTCTGAATAAGGGGCTGTCGTCATTTCTGGTATGCAGGGATACAGATGCACAGACAGCACAGCACAACTGTAAAATGGCAACGGAGGGCCGCTTTGAGGAAATAGATATTGACAAGGCTATACTCGATAAGCTTGAGGTGATAGTCGTAAATGACGGCACACCTGACAGAAGTGTTGAAGTGGCGCAGAAATTTGTGGACTGGTATCCGGATACCTTTGTCATAGTAAATAAAACAAATGGTGGACACGGTTCTGCAATTAACACAGGCGTGGAGCATGTGAGAGGAAAGTATTTAAAGGTGGTCGATGCAGATGACTGGGTAGATACGCTTGCGCTAAAGCACCTGGTTGAATATCTCGAGCATGTAGATTCGGATGCGGTGATACAAAGCTTCAGGTATTATGACATATCAAAGGATGAGTACAGACCGGCAGATGTGAGCGTGCCTGATTTTACAAGAGAGTACAATTTAAAGGATATAGTAAATATGTGGGATGATGTATATGATGGTCTATCATTTCACGGAGTGATATATAACACAGGTTCTATAAAGCACTTGGATATAAGCTCACAGAGCATGTATTTTACGAAGACCAGGAGTATGCAACCGTTCCGTTTTCGTATGCAAAAACTGTCAGATTTATTCAGGAAGAGTTGTATGTATACAGAGTTGGAGATGTAAATCAAAGTGTTTCAGCAGCGAGTCAGGTGAAGCGTCTTCCGGATTTGGAGCAGGTTATATTTAATGTACTTGAGGCAGAGAAGAGCTTTGCAAAAATGCCACAGGGTGGAAAGGAACACTTTATCAGAAAGACGTCGGGCATAATCACAAGCTATTATCAAATAGCTTTGATAAAAAATACCGACAGACAATCCGGCAGAGCGATAGTAGAGCAGTTTAACATGAAACTCGCTCAAAAAAGTGCACTTATGTATGAGGGCAGTACAGCGTAAATATAAAGTATTTCGGCTGTTTAATAAGCTACATGTGAGCAACAGCTTTTACGAGAATCAATTTGCAAAGCTGCTTGAGCTTGCCAAAAGGGTTGGCAGAGCAGACAGACTATACAGAAAATAATACTGACTACCATTGTCAAATATGGTGACAGACAGCGATATAAGTGGAAATTTAATATATAGAAACAGGAATTAGATAGGATATGGAAACAGAGAATAAAAAGATACTATCAATAATAATACCGACATATAATGCGGCAAAGTTTTTGGATAAAGGGTTATCATCATTTATTATTGATGATAACTCTCTTTTAAATATGCTGGACATTATTGTTGTGAATGACGGCTCTACCGATAATAGTGTGGAGATTGCACAAAAATATGTAAATAAATATCCTGACGTGTACCGGATACTGAATAAAGAAAATGGTGGTCATGGCTCGGCAATTAATGAAGGAGTAAAAATAATAAAAGGAAGCTATTTTAAGGTAGTAGACGCTGATGACTGGGTAAACACTGATGTGTTGAAAGAAACTATTTGTTATCTTAAAGATAATGAAAATAAACATGAGAATTTCGCAGATGCAGTGCTGATGAGCTATAGATCATATGTGCTGCAGAGAGAAAATACTGATGAGTATCCGTACGACGATAAGTATATAACAAAAATGGTGGACCATATAATGCAGGATATGTGGATGAGCATCTGTATGATTTCTGGTGGGGGCTGAGTCTGCATGGGGTGATATATAATACGCAGTTTTATAGAAATACAGGACTGACACTCTCTGAGGGGATATTTTACGAGGATCAGGAGTTTTCAATAATCCCAATGGCATATGCAGAAGTATCTACGCATATGATAAGGCACTTTATGAGTATAGAGTCGGTGATGTAAATCAGAGCGTTTCGATAGAAAGCTCACTGAAGAGGCTTGACCATTATGAGAAGGTTATCATGAGGCTGATTGAGGCAGGCCGGGATGCGGAGCACTTTAGTATAGGCGGAAAGCAGCTGTGGTTTGATAAAACAAGCAAATTTATCAACGACTATTTGCAGCTTTGCCTGATTAGGAACACTGATAAAAACAGCTTAGAAAAAGGATGAAGCTGTTTGTCAGTCAAATCGAAAAAAGAATACAGATATGTATAAATGTGTAAATAAGAATTATAAAGTATTTTGTATGTTGAATAAAATGCATATGAGCGATAAGGTTTATCAGAACTATTTTATACGCCTGTTACATATTGTGCGTCATTAGAAGATTTTTGTTATCATAATGATGAATAATATGTCTAAATAATCGGAAAATATGTGACAAATCTCACTTGAGGCATATATAAGAAAGTGATAAAATATGGTGCTGTGAGAATAATATAAAATTAAGATAAAGAGGACAAAGATGAAGAAGAAAAATATAAAACTCCTGGTAGTTTTGGCCTGTGTGCTTATGGCGTTGGGAATGTCAGGCTGTGGAAAGAAAGCATATAAGACATTCCCTGAAAAGTACAAGCTTGCATCAGTTGATGTAGGTGGAATGACTGCTGACGAGGCAAAGAAAGCCATAAAGACTGCAGTAGGCAAGTATAAGATATCAGTGAAGCTTGACGATGCATCATTTGATATGACAGCTGAGGATTTGGGACTCAAGTACAATGACAAAGCAGATCTTCAGGAACTGATAAATGCGGCCAATAAGGATAAGGAACCGGAAAAGCAGGTGAAGCTTTTTAAAATGGACAAGTCTGATGAGCTGGAGACGGCTCTTGTAGACTCTTATATCACTGCAAAAACGCAGTCACAGTCTGATGCTGCGGCTCAGAGTGATAAGGATACAGATGCAAATGATGACGAACAAAAGAAGGCTGCGACAGACACACAGACCTTTGATATAAGATCAATTGTGCCATATCGCGCTACAATAGCCTACAATGCAGATGCAGGACAATTTGAGGGTGTTGACGGTGTATCGGGAGATGCACCTGTATATGACAATGCAGCTGCAAATCTGACAAGCGCTGTAAAGGAGCTGAAGGATAAGGTAGAGCTTACATCTGCAACAGGATATGTTGATGGAGAAAAGGCTGCGGACAGCGAGCAGGTAAAGAATGCATTAAAAGAAGCCAATGCATATCTTGATGTGACGGTGACATGTAATTTCACACCGGCAACAGGTGAAGCTGCTACAGAGGCTGTAGGAAAGGATCAGATAGCCCAGTGGCTTATAGTGGACAATGACGGATTGTCAGTTTCGCTTGATGGCGAGAATATGGCTACATATTGTACAGAGCTAGCCAAAAAGCATGATGTGTCAAAGAAGAAAACAGGACAGTTTAAGACAACAGGCGGAAGTATAATAAATGTGCCTGTAGCATCATCAGGACAGACTGTAGATGGAAACAAGCTGTATGAGGCGATTGCTGAGGCAATAAACAATAAAAAGTCTGCAACAGTGGAAGCAGTTTACAGTGAGGCAAAGGAAGAAGAAACAGGTGAATATGTCACATATGGTGGCAATTACTGTGAAGTGGATCTTACCAACCAGATGGTATATGTATACAAAAATGGAGAGCTTGTTGTATCAAGTCAGTGTGTTACAGGATGTATTTCAAAAGGACACGGAACACCTACCGGAGTGTATTCTATTTCTCAAGAGATAAGGATAGATACTTAAGGGGAGACGGATATAAGTCATGGGTTAATTTCTTTATACCATTCAATGGTGGAATTGGCTTCCATGATGCTTCGTGGAGAAGTACTTTCGGTGGAAATATCTACCTGTACAGCGGCAGCCATGGCTGCATAAATATGCCTTATTCAGCTGCAAAGAAGCTATATGAGAATGTAACATTAGATGAAAAAGTAATTGTATATGGTGGTGTTGACAAGGTGGCCGGCAAAGCACAGAGTCTTGGCGGAGCTGACTCTTATAATGTGACAGAGGGCGACGGAGCATTCAATCTCGGTGTGACAGCAGAGGATAATGCAAAGCTCACATACTCAAGTGATAATAATGGTGTAGTGAGAGTGGATGAGAACGGTAATGTGACGATAGCAGGTGTCGGAACTGCAACAATCACTGTCAAGTCTGAGGCTACTACAAGCTATAAGGCCGGCAGCAAGACAATTACAATCACTGTAAATGCAAAGCCACAGCCAAACCAGACACCATCTGTGACAATAGGTTGCGGTAATAAAACTGTAACAGAGGGAGATGCACCATTTTCTCTCGGAGCAAGTGCTTCAAACGGAGCAGCGCTTTCTTACCAGTCAAGTGATCCTTCGATTGCGTCAGTAGATGGCGCCGGAAATGTGACCATTTACAGGGCTGGTAGCGTACAGATTACAGCTATAGCAGGTGAAATGGCAGGCTGGAATAGCGCAAGCAGTTCAATAACCGTTACAGTAAATTCAAAACCACAACCACAGCCGGTGGCACCGACTGAACCATCAGAACAGCCACAGCAGAACTAGAACAGCAACAATAGAACAGGAACAAATAAAATATAGCAAATGAAAATACAACAAAGAAAAGTGCCGGAAACGGCACTTTTCTATTATATTGCATAATTATTTACAAAATATGACATATTCTTAATAATTTTTTTGTGACTTCTAAAAATAGACAAAAGAAATGAAGTGTAGTAATATAACATAGGATTAAACCGAAAAATAATGTTACAATATGTAAAGGGTAGGAAAATGGAAAACAACGAACCAATAAGAGATCAGGAAATTGAAATCGATTTATTAGCGCTGTTTCACGAATTAGTGAAGCATTGGAAGGCACTTGTGGCATCAATGGTGCTTCTTGCAGCAGTATTTGGATTATACTCCAAGATTACTTTTGTACCGGAGTATGAGGCATCTGCAGAGATGTATGTACTGACCAAGTCAACATCTATCACCAGTCTTGCTGATATTCAGGTAGGCTCGAGTCTGACAAACGACTATGAGTACGTTATCACAGGCAGGACAGTTTTATCACAGGTAATTGACAATCTGGATATGGACGAGACATATGAGCAGCTCAGCAAGAGGGTTTCAATAGAGAATCCGACAGATACACGTGTGCTCAAGATTGTGGTTACAGACACTGATTTAGAAGCTTCAAAAACAGTGGCAGATGAGATTGCAAAGGTTTCATCACAGTATATCGCTGACAATATGGAACAGTCACAGCCAAAGATTATCCAGACAGCATATGCTTCAAAGACACCGGTGAATAATAATATCCTTAAGAATACAGTTATAGGAGCTGTACTCGGACTGATTCTTGCTGCCGGCATAGTTGTACTTGGATATATGCTTGACGATACAATTTCCAATGCAGATGATATGGAGACCAGAACAGGCCTCAAGGTGCTTGCATCACTTCCTGTTGATGAGACAGAGTATGATGGAGCCAAGACAAAGAGAAGAAAAAAGAAGAAAACTCGATCATCTAAATCAGACGATAGCAAGAGTAAGAAGAGGGCAGTTTAATGGAAACAGTAGTTATTAATCAGATAAAAGACCAGAGCTATACAATGAAGGAGTCTCTTCGAGCTCTTAAAACAAGCATCAGCTTTAGTGGAAAGGGTGTGAAGTCTATCCTTTTTACCAGCAGCGTGCCAAATGAGGGAAAGACAACCGTAGTTATGGATCTGGCTCGTTCGATGGCGGACTCTAAGAAGTCAGTCCTTGTAGTAGATACCGATATGCGTAAGTCAGTCCTTGTAGGACGACTCAGAGCGAAGGTGGAGAGCGGTGGAAAGATATACGGACTCTCACATTATCTTTCAGGCCAGGTATCTTTGGACAAAGTAGTATATGCGACAAACATCAAAGGAGTGTTTATCCTCTTTGCAGGACATGAGGTACCAAATCCTACAGAGCTTCTTGAGACAGAAGAGTTTAGAGAGCTTATCGAGTTTGGAGAGAAAAATTTTGATTACGTGCTTGTCGATACACCTCCTACAGGAGCTGCGATTGATGCGGCCGTAGTTGGAAAGAATGTAGACGGAGCTGTAATAGTTGCAGCACAGAATGTCACAAGCAGCCGTGCAATCATCAATACAAAGCGCACGCTTGAGGACTCGGGAGTCAAGATATTAGGAGCAGTGCTCAATAAGTGTAAATTTGAAGAGTCTAAGTATGGTCATTATTATGGAAACTACTATGGTAATTACTATGGCAATTATTATGGCAGGGATGAGGACGAAAAGTAACAGGCACAGACATAGATGAATGACGGAGAATAGTGCAGATGAAAAAAAAGAAAAATATAATTATTACGGCAGTAATTATTGTACTTGTTGCTATTATAGCAATAGTACTTGTAAAGATTAACAGCAGTAATGTCAGTAATAAAGAAAATAAAGCATAAAGCCGGGTACAGAGGCAGTTAAGACAAAAGCTGATACTCAGGCTGAGGATGACAACACTACAGACAAATCAGGCATAGAGGAATTTGCACTATTTGGTGTTGACAGCCGCTCAGATCAGCTTGATAAAGGAACACGTTCCGATTCCATTATGGTAGTCAGGGTTGATCATGATGCTAAGAAAATCCGTATGGTATCTATTTTCAGAGACTGTATGATGAATATTGATGGTCATGGATACCAGAAGGTGACACATGCACATGCGTTTGGCGGACCGGAGCTTGCAGTAGATACACTTAACAAAAATCTGGATTTAGACATAAAGAATTATGTTACAGTCAATTTCAATACAGTCGGTGAGATTGTAGATGAGGTAGGAGGCATTGTACAGGATATTGATGCATCTGAGGCAAAGGTGATAAACGGATATATTGATGAGGTCAATAAGGTTCGTGGAACAAGCTCATCCCATATTGATTCAGCCGGCACATATACACTTGATGGAACTCAGGCAGTTGCGTATTCCAGAATACGTTATACAGCCGGAGGAGACTATAAGCGTGCTGAAAGACAGAGAACAGTGCTGTTCAAGGTTTTGAATCAGCTAAGCAGATGAATACAGCGGCAAAGATTAAGATGGTATCAGATCTGATTGGACATGTCAATACTAACTATAATACTGATGAGATTCTTTCAGTATTTAAAAATCTTGCAGACTATACAGTAGAGGATTCTACAGCATATCCACAGGTGTTCTATGGTGGAAAGGTTGATGGTGCATGGGTTGAGGTGCCTACTACACTTGCAGACATGGCTACAGGAGTGCATCAGTTCCTTGAAGGTGATACAGGCTATACTCCTAGTGCAACTGTAAACGAATACAGCAGTGCATTATCAGGAAAAGTAAGCGGGCCTAATAACGATTTAACAAATACAAATTTTGGGGATTAAATATGAACTTCAGACAAAATGGAGATAAGTACCTCATCATAATAGAAGTAATTGCACTGATAGTTGTGCTGGTATTTGGAGCAGTGCATTTTGTGATGCCGGGGAATAAGGCGAATAAGAAAATAACAGAAAGCCAGCAGGAGACACAGAATCCTACTCAGGAGACGGATGGAATTCAGCAGGTACAAGCTGATGGACAGCAGGCAGCACCGGCATTTACTCCGTCAGATTCTGTCAAGACAAAGCTGTCTTCTATGACAACAGAGGAAAAGGTAGCCCAGCTATTCATTACGAGACCTGAGGAGATTACAGGTGTATCACAGTTCACTCAGGCCGGTAACAAGACAAAGGCAGCTATTGGTACATATCCTCTTGGTGGTTTTGTTTTCAGACAGGAGAATTTCTCAGGAGAGGCTGCAGTTATAAAGATGATGAGCAGTCTGCAGTCATTTTCGCAGGAGCGACTAGGCGTGAATTTGTTTCTTGCAATTGATGAAGAAGGTGGAGAAAGACTTCCTCTTGCTTCAGCTAATGGATATGAGGCACAGCAGGCACCATCACAGCTTGGAGATGCTGACGCAGCGGGCAGCAGTGCAGGAAAGATAGGCTCATATATGGCTACCAATGGCCTTAATATGAATTTTGGACCGACAGCGGATATAGCATATGGTGATAATGCAGATAACGATACATATGCATTTGGCAGCGAGTCAGCGACTGTAGGTGACTGTGTTGCAGCACAGGTAAGCAGCTATAATGGTGCAGGAATCAATTCTGTAGCAAAGAGCTTTCCCGGAAAAGGAAAGGCTACTACAGATTCGGCGACAGGAATGCTCTGGATGACAGATAAGCTGGAGGATCTTGAGGCATCTGATTTTGTGCCATATCAGAAGGCAATTGAAGCAGGTGTTCCGGCAGTCATGATGGGAAATGTGATTTGTCAGAGTGTGACAGGAGAGGAAACCACGCCATGCTCTACATCAGCAGGTGCCGTAAACTATATGAGAACTACCATGGGTTTTAATGGCCTTTTGATTACAGATGATTTATCAGACGCATCTCTTAATAAGGTATGTACACAGGATGAGGCGGCTGTGGCAGCTGTTAAGGCAGGAATGAGCATGCTTTATGTTTCAACAGGCTTTGAGAGCAGTTATAATGCAGTGTTGTCTGCAGTTAACAGTGGCGAGATACCGGCAGAAAAATTAGATGATGCAGTTGGAAGAATTCTAACAACAAAAGGAATTTAATATATGCAAATAAAAGTAAATCCGTTATACTATAGAGTATAGCGGATTTCTGTTATATATTTTGTATATTTAAAGGAGAATTGTTGATATGTCAAATTGTTTCAATCCGGCAAATATTCTTTTGCCAAACGATGGTATAGATATGGAAAAATGGTCAGTTATCGCCTGTGACCAGTTCACAAGTCAGGCTGATTATTGGGAGGCTGTGGAAAAGCATGTGGCTGATGCACCGTCAACGCTTAATGTGGTGTTTCCCGAAATATATCTGGGAACAATTGAGAATCAGGAGAATGATTGCAATTCGTCAGGGGCTGGTGTCAAAAATGACAAAGAAACCGGCAGGAAAACAAAATATGCTTCAATGACAGATGATGAGAGAATCAAATATATTAATACCACTATGGATACATATCTCACAGATGGAACCTTAAAGCAAGCGGTGGCAGATGGCTATGTGCTTGTTGAGCGTACTACGGAGTCAGGGGTGCGTCTTGGAATAGTAGGACTTATTGATCTGGATGACTATGATTTCGACCCGAAAAAGAAGACTCTCATCAGAGCAACAGAGGGAACAGTAATCTCACGTATACCTCCGAGAGTGAAAATAAGAGAGAATGCAGCTATTGAGCTGCCACACGTTATGCTGCTTGTTGATGATCCTATAGACAGACAAAAGATTGATGGATGCCAGGGTGCTACACAGGAAGATGCAGTAAATATAGCAGCTGTAAAGCATGGAATAATCGAGTATGTGTATGCCATCAGGGACACTCTTCGTAAGCTTTACGATACAGAGCTCATGCAGGAAGGCGGACATATCCGAGGCTATGCTGTCGAGGGTGAGGCAGCAAAGCAGGTGACAGAGGCATTCGCAGCAAAACAGGAAAGCAGTAGAGGCTTTTTGTTTGCAGTAGGTGATGGAAACCATTCGCTTGCAACAGCGAAGACCTGTTGGGAAAATATCAAAAAATCAGGAAAATTCACAGAGGAGCAGTTGAAAACTCATCCTGCAAGGCATGCTCTTGTGGAAATCTGTAATCTGCACAGTGAGGCGCTTGAGTTTAAGCCTATTCACAGACTGCTTACAAATATTGATGTAAAGGACATGCTGTCGTTTTTCGAAGCTGAAATCACAAAACAAGGACTTGAGAGCACTGAGGGTGATGAGATAGTATTTGAGTATGTTGAATCAGGCGCTACCTCAATAAAGAATTCCGGAATTAATATCACGAATAGAGGTGACCGCCTCCCGGTTGAGATACTCCAGGGTATTTTAGATAAGTATCTTGAGACACATGATAATGTGGAAATAGACTATATCCATGGTGATGAGGCACTTCACGGACTGGTTAAGGAGACTAAGGGATGTGGAATCTTTCTTCAGTCGATAGACAAGAGCACGTTATTCCCTGCAATCAATGCGGGCGGGGTGCTGCCTAGAAAGACATTCTCAATCGGAGAAGCGAATGAGAAGAGATATTATATGGAGTGCCATAAGATATCTATGTAGCTTTGGTTTATATACATATGTTGGTTTTATTATATTTATAAACAATTGATTTTATGAAGTAGAATAATTTAACAAATAAGCTTATTTTACTACACAAACACATTTATTAAGTGTATAATATAAGAAAAAATTATTCACAAGGGGACGACAATGGGAAAATACTTTGGAACAGACGGCTTCCGTGGTGAGGCTAATGTCAATTTAACAGCAGAACACGCATATCAGATTGGTAGATTTTTAGGCTGGTATTATGGAGAGCTTAAGAAGCAGAAGCAGCTCGATGAGCCGGCAAAGATAGTAATAGGAAAGGATACAAGACGTTCAAGCTACATGTTTGAGTATTCACTTGTATCAGGACTTACAGCATCGGGAGCAGATGCATATCTATTACACGTTACCACAACTCCATCAGTGGCATATGTAGCAAGAACCGATGATTTTGACTGTGGTATCATGATTTCGGCAAGCCATAATCCATACTATGACAATGGAATCAAGCTTATCAACAGCAATGGAGAGAAGATGGATGAGGAGACAATTCTCCTTGTCGAGGACTATATAGACGGCAAGCTACGCCTGTTTGGTCAGGAGTGGAAGGAGTTGCCTTATGCACATAAGGATGCAATCGGATGTACAGTGGATTATGTGGCAGGCCGTAACCGTTACATGGGATACCTCATATCGCTTGGTGTCTACTCATTCAAGGGCATGAAGGTAGGTCTTGACTGTGCCAACGGAAGCTCATGGAACATGGCAAAGTCTATTTTTGAGGCACTCGGAGCAAAGTGCTATGTCATCAACAATGAGCCAAACGGTCTCAATATCAACAACAATGCAGGCTCTACACATATCGAGGGCTTACAGAAATACGTGGTGGACAATGGACTTGACGTGGGCTTCGCATACGATGGAGATGCAGACAGATGTCTCTGTGTAGACGAACTGGGCAATGTAATCACAGGAGACCATATTCTCTACATATATGGAAAGTACATGAAAGAGAGAGGAAAGCTCGATAACAATACTGTTGTCACAACAGTTATGTCAAACTTTGGACTCTATAAGGCTCTTGATGAGCTTGGAATCGGCTACGCAAAGACTGCAGTAGGTGATAAATATGTATACGAGTACATGCAGCAGAACGGCTGCCGCATCGGCGGAGAGCAGTCAGGACATATCATCTTCTCTAAGTATGCATCAACAGGTGATGGTATCCTTACCAGCCTTAAGATGATGGAGGTCATGATGGCGAGAAAACAGAAGATGAGCCAGCTCTGTGAGGGACTTAGTATCTACCCACAGGTACTTCAGAATGTGCGTGTGGCTGACAAGGCTGAGGCACTTGCCAACTGATGTTCAGGCAGCCATCGAACAGGTTACTGCAGAGCTAGGTGATACGGGACGTATACTTGTGCGTGAGTCAGGTACAGAGCCTGTTATCCGTGTCATGGTTGAGGCTGAGAGCGAGGAAATCTGTCAGAAATATGTGGATATGGTTGTTGCAAAATTAAAATAAAGGTTAATGCCAAAGATAATACATGTAATATACAAAAGCTGTGTGAGAATATCATGCAGCTTTTGCTGTTATCAGGGTTAATAAATGAGAGAATTAAGATGAATTAAGTGGATATAATTTAATCTGTAGAGAGAATAGTAATTAAATTCTGCCGGAGGAAATAGTCTATGCCTGAAATCTTAATTATTTTTATATTATGTGCCGGTATTATTGTAATTGGCATAATATTGTGTATAATTATTAAAGTGAGTCATATGTCTGATGACGAACAGAAAAAGGACGATGAACGACAGCTGGAGTTCATTCGTGCCTACAAGGAGCATAAAAAAGGACATTGAGTTTAAAGGATTATATAATAAGAGACATACAGGAAAAGTTCAAATATCTTCCGTCAGCGGTATATTTGGCTTTAATCTGCATTGCGATGTATATTTTTGTGTGTCTGCTGCGATATCTTTTCACAATGAGAGAGGTATCACAGGCAGATGAGAGAAGAAAAAAGATAGTGGGCAAAATCTGGCATATGCTGTTCTGCGGCACCTTTGTGGCCTATATGTATACGCTTATAATGATAGTGTATTATTCAAGGGAGCCGGGAAGCAGAACCGCGTCGCCGATATGGTGCTGTGGAGCAATTGGGGCATGACACTTCAGATGCACGCTTATTTTATAGAAAATATAGTATTGTTTATACCATTTGGGCTTATATTTCCATTGGTTTTTAAAAATTGGATGAGATGGTTTACAATACCTGTTGGTGCTTTTATAAGCGCAGCAATTGAGTACACGCAGCTGGTTACCGGCAGGGGATATTGCCAGCTGGATGATTTTGTGACAAATACGGCAGGAGCAGCAATTGGATTTTTTATTTATTTGATATTATATGCAGGGTGGCTTATATGGAAAAAAATAAGATAAGCATTGTGGTGCCATGCTTTAACGAGAAAGAGGCTCTGCCTCTTTTTTATAATAAAATAACCTGGGTACTGAATCAGATGAGTCAAGCGAGTGAGACATCGGGATTGTCATATGAGCTGATTATAGTGGATGACGGCTCCATGGATGGTACGCTTGATGTTGCAAAGGAGCTTGCCACAAATGATTCCGGTGTGAAATACATATCATTTTCGCGTAATTTTGGCAAGGAGGCAGCCATGTATGCAGGCTTGCAGCATGCTGTGGGTGAATATGTGGCAATAATGGATGCAGACCTTCAGGATCCCCCGGAAATGCTTCCGAAGATGTATCAGGTTCTTATCAAAGAGGGCTATGATGCTGTCGGTACAAGGCGAGTGACACGCAAAGGTGAACCAGCGATTAGATCTTTTTTTGCCAGAAAGTTCTATAGGCTGATGAGTAAGATTTCAAAGGCAAATATGGTTGATGGGGCACGTGACTACAGGCTGATGAACAGGAAATACGTGGATGCACTGCTTTCGCTTAAGGAATACAACAGGTTTTCAAAGGGATTGTTTGGCTGGGTAGGCTTTAAGGTGAAGTGGCTTGAGTTTGAGAATGTAAACAGGGTGGCAGGTGAGACAAAGTGGTCATTCTGGCAACTCTTTTTGTATAGCCTTGACGGAATAGTGGCGTTTTCCAACGCTCCGCTATACATGGCTTCAATAGCCGGAGTGTTCAGCTTTATTGTCGCAATAATTGCAATGCTCTTTATCATTATCAGGAGACTTGTATTCGGAGATCCGGTAGCCGGCTGGGCTTCGACCGTTGTTATCATACTTTTTATAGGTGGGATACAACTGCTTAGCATAGGCATTTTGGGACTTTATCTGTCGAAGCTATATCTCGAGGCAAAGGACAGACCGATATATTTAATAGGAGAATCAAATATAGAAAAACCTACAGAAAAAAATTAAGGCTTTCTTAAGATTTCTTAATTCGATAGCATATGACATTTTTTTCGAATGTTATGTGCTATAATTTTTTCGGCAACGTTTATTAATGCATGAAAGAGGACTAAGATGAAAAACGTACTGGAGTGGCTTGAGACCACAGTAGAAAAATACCCTGACAAGCCTGCATTTTCGGATACTGAATGCAGCATTACGTTTGCGCAGGTGTATGATATAGCAAGAAATACAGGAGCATATCTGGTAGAACAGCTTGGAGTGGACAGAACCCCTGTTGCAGTATTTGCCGGAAGAAAAATGGTGACACCGGCATACTTCCTGGGTGTGGTATATGCAGGCAGACCGTATGCGCCGATTGATGCATCGCTTCCTGACAAGAGAATTGAGAAAATTCTTGAAAATCTGTGTCCAAGGGCTATTGTGGCTGACAGGGAAAGTCTTGAGCATGTGGAGAGCATAGTGGATGAGCTGGCAAAGGCAGAAGGTTTCGATAGACCGCAGATATTTATTGCTGAGGATATACCGCGCTTCGAGCAGGTGGCGTGTGTTGATAGTAATTGTAAAATCAGTGAATCAGCAGGAGACGCTGTGACGGATAGTGAGAACGATACAGATGGTGGTGTTGTCGCAAGCTGTGCAGGAAAAACAGATGACAGCTCACTGGATATGCTCGCTGCAGTCCGCAGGCAGATGTCCATGACAGACCCACTGTATATCATCTACACGTCAGGCTCCACCGGCAATCCAAAGGGAGTCATGACATCACATCTGTCACTTATGACATACATCAACGCTTACTGTGATGTGATGCATATAGAGGAAAGTGATGTGCTGGGAAATCAGTCGCCGCTTGACTATATTGCGGCAATCAGGGACATTTATCTGCCGCTAAAGACCGGCTGCAGCACAGCGATTATTCCAAAAGAGTATTTTATGGAGCCGAATGCCCTGTTTGATTACATGAATGATAAGAAGGTCAGCAGTGTCGGCTGGAGTGTTTCGGCATTTACCATCCTCACATCGCTTGGAGCATTTGAGGAAGTAGGGCTTAAGAGTCTTAGAAAAATCTGCTTCTCAGGCTCAGTGATGCCGTGCAGGGTACTCAGAAAATGGCAGGAAAATCTGCCTGAAGCACATTTTGTGAACCAGTATGGGCCGACAGAGGCCACAGCATCATGCACATACTATAGCGTGGATCATACAGTGGAAGATGACGAGGTGCTTCCTATAGGAAAAGCCTATGACAATTACAGGGTTTTCCTGATAGATGAGCATGGAAATGAGCCGGCTGTCGGAGAACAGGGCGAGATATGCGTATGTGGACCAATCCTGGCGTTGGGTTATTATAATGATCCGGAGAGGACAGCTGCGGCATTTACACTCAATCCACTCAACAGGCTTATCCTGAGCGGATGTACCGCACAGGGGATTACGGAAGGCTAGATGAGGACGGCATACTTCATTTCTGTGGACGTATGGACCGCCAGATAAAGCACATGGGACACCGTGTGGAGCTTGACGAGGTGGAGCATGCCGCCAATGTGGTCGAGGGAGTCGCAGAAAGCTGCGTTATATATAATAAAGCAAAAGAGGTGCTGATACTTTTCTACACAGGTGACTGTGACAGGAGAAGCCTTGCGCTGGCACTGAGGGACGAGCTCCCGGGCTTTATGGTGCCAAGGAAAATCAAGAAACTGGAGCAGCTTCCTAAGCTTCCAAACGGAAAATATGATATGAAAAAACTGGAGGAAATGTAAAATGAGAGACACAATTTTAGAGATTTTAGAGGAATTAAGACCGGATGTGGATTTTGAGAAGGAGACAAAGCTGATCGATGACAAAATTCTTGAGTCATTTGATATAGTTTCACTCGTATCGGAGCTGACTGATGAGTTTGACATCACAATCAGACCAAAGGATCTGGTTCCTGAGAATTTCAACTCAGTAGATGCAATCGAGAAGCTTGTGAAAGAGCTTGTGGAGGAATAAAGCATATGAGACAGACACCGTACTATGTATTTGATACGGATGAGTTTGCAAAAAGAGCAGCCATGATAAGGGCTGCTCTTGATTGTAAAGGAGGACGTAGGATACCGCTTTGCTTTTCGATAAAGGCAAACCCATTTCTGCTTCACAGGCTGCCGGAGGGCTTAGACCATGTGGAGGTGTGCAGCCCAGGAGAACTTGAGATATGTATAGCACTTGGCGTGAAGCGGAGAGCATCATCTATTCAGGTGTGATGAAGGAAAAATGCGATATAGAGCGAGCAGTTTCATATGGTGCCGGCATACTGACCTGTGAAAGCATAAGACATGCGGCGCTGATATCAGAAGTGATGCTTGAATGTATACAGGAAGGTGCGCATGAAGCCGAGTTTGCCGAAACGAAAGCACATGTCATACTGCGCCTGACAAGTGGCAACCAGTTTGGCATGTCGCTTGAGGATATTGAATATATCATTTCGCATCCGGATGAGTTTAAAGGCATCATGGTAATGGGTATCCACTACTATTCCGGCACACAGAAGAGCCTGCGCAAAATAAATAAGGACTTGGAAAAAATAAAGTCTGCACTTACCATGTTAAAGGACAAATACAGCTTTGAGCCACAGCTTGTAGAGTATGGGCCGGGGCTTTGCGTGGAGTATTTTGAGGAAGACTGGCAGGAAAAGGAAAAACAATCACTTGATGAGGCAGCAGAGGTGCTTAGAGAATTTGCCGAGGAATATCCGCTTGGCATTGAGATGGGACGCTTCCTCGCGGCCTCATGCGGTAAATATTACACACAGGTAAAGGATCTTAAATCGACAGGCGATGCCAATTATGCGATTCTGGATGGAGGAATCCACCACCTGAATTACTTCGGGCAGAGGATGGCTATGCAGGTGCCGCCGATTAGTATATATAGAGCTGACGAAATATATTTTGGTGAAAAATTGGGAGAAATAAAAGGAACAGCAGGTCCGATAGGAAATACATTCAATGGTTGTGAAGTATCAGAAAATGATGAAAAAACCGGTGTGGAATTAACACAATTGCCGGACATAGACTATACACTCTGCGGAAGCCTCTGTACAGTGGCAGATGTGCTGGTACGCGAGGTGAAGCTTAAGAAGCTTGAGCTTGGTGATGTTCTTGAGTTTGGGCACTGTGGCGCATACTCGGTGACAGAAGCACCGGCGCTCTTTCTGTCAAGACAGCTTCCGGCTATATATGCGTATTCGAAGGAGTATGGATATGAGTGTCTTAGGGAGCATATTCCTGCGGCTGAGATAAATCTGGCCGGAAAAAAATAATGTAAATAAAACCGTCCGTGGCAAATATGCTATGGGCGGTTTTGTATGACATAAACAAAGCATTTTGTGGGAAGCCTGACTATTAGCCAAGCTCCTTCTCACACATATCAAGTACAGAAGCAATGGTAGTATCCATATCATAGTACTTGTACTCGCCGAGACGACCACCGAATATAACACCGGTCTCCTTATCGGCAAGCTCCTTATACTTGGCGTAGAGCTTTCCGTTTTTCTCATCGTTTACAGGGTAGTAAGGCTCATCGCCTGCCTTCCACTCAGAAGAGTACTCACGGCTGATAATAGTCTTTGGCAGATCATTGCCATCCTCATCCTTACCGAACTCGAACCACTTGTGCTCGATGATACGTGTCCATGGAGTCTCGCGGTCTGTATAGTTGACAGCGGCATTGCCCTGGAAGTTAGGAATATCGAGGGTCTCATTCTCAAAGCGCACTGAGCGGTATTCCAAAGTACCTAGCTTAAAGCCAAAGTATGCGTCAATCGGACCTGTGTATACCACCTTGTCAGCAAGAGCATCAAGCTCAGCCTTGTGCTCAAGGTAGTCGGTATTCAATCTGACCTCAATGCCGTCGAGCAGATTTTCAACCATCTTGGTGTAGCCACCGATTGGAATACCCTGATAAAGAGCATTGAAGTAATTGTTGTCAAATGTAAGTCTAACAGGAAGACGCTTTATGATGAAAGCCGGAAGCTCCTTACAATCACGGCCCCACTGTTTCTCAGTGTAGCCCTTCACGAGCTTCTCATAGATATCACGGCCAACAAGTGATATAGCCTGCTCCTCGAGATTTTTTGGCTCACCGGTGATTTCCTTTTTCTGCTCCTCAATCTTTGCAGCAGCCTCCTCCGGTGTCACCACACCCCACATCTTGTTGAAGGTGTACATATTGAAAGGCATTGAGTACAGCTCACCTTTGTAGTTTGCTACAGGGCTGTTTGTGAAGCGGTTGAACTCAGCAAACTGTGTGATGTAGTTCCAGACCCTCTTGTCATTGGTGTGGAATATGTGGGCTCCGTACATGTGTACATTGATGCCCTCCTGCTTTTCGGTGTAAACATTTCCTGCTATGTTAGGACGCTTGTCCACAACAAGCACTGATTTGCCCTTGGCCTTTGCCTCATGGGCGAAGATGGCTCCGTAGAGACCGGAACCTACTACTATATAATCGTATTTCATTGTTTTCTCCTTGTTGCATAGTGATATTATAATTATAAGTACATTTTCCGGAAAAACAAGCAGAAACAATGAAAATAAGTAAATATTAATAAATCATGTATTAGAAAATTATGATATACTTAGATATAGGAAGTTCAAAAGTAAGAAAATAAGAGGAAAGGCAATGCAACGATGAAACTACCCGGCTACTACTCCTCAGGAGAATTTGCAAAAAAAGCGCATATTACAAAAAAGACCGTCAGGTATTATGACGAGCACAATATTTTAAAACCATCCTACGTAAACGAAAACGGAGCCAGATTCTATAATGATGACGACTTTGCGCGTCTACAGCAGATACTGTTCCTCAAATATCTGGGCTTTTCCCTGGATGATATCAAGGAGATGACACTCAGAAACACGGACAGCAATGTCATGTCTGAGTCGCTTCACATGCAGCTTGGTCTCGTGGAGGAGAGGATAGAGCAGATGAAGCTTATGAAATCAGCACTGCAGGAGGCTTCAGAGGTAATAGACGAGGGGCGAAGCGTGGACTGGAGTCATATGCTGGAGCTGGTTAATATAAACGAGATGGAGCAAAAGCTAAAGCAGCAGTACAGGGATGCTTCAAATATATCAGCCAGAATCAATCTGCACAGGGATTTCTCGATGAATCCGGTGAGCTGGTTTAACTGGGTATTTGATGAGTGTAGCTTTTTTGAGGGGGAAAAGGTGCTTGAGGTGGGCTGTGGTGATGCCTCTCTCTGGACACAGAACATAGACAGGATACCGGCAGATATGCAGATAACCCTGACTGATATATCGTATGGCATGGTAAGGGATGCGACGAGAAATGTAGGCGCAGATGACAAGCGCTTCACATATGAGGTGATGGATGCCCACAGGCTGTATAAGCCGGATGCATCGTATGACTGCGTGATAGCAGACCATGTACTGTTCTATTGTGACAATCTGGATGTCGTGTGCAGTGAAATCCTAAGGGTGTTAAAGCCCGGTGGCGTGTTCGTGTGCAGTACATACAGCTCACGGCATATGAAGGAAATAAACGACCTGGTGCAGGAGTTTGATGACCGTATAGAGCTGTCAGCGGAAAGGCTGTATGAGCAATTCGGTAAAGAAAATGGTGAGGCAATACTTGGAAAATACTTTGGTGAGGTAAGCTGGCATGGATACGAGGATGAGCTTGTGGTAGAAAAAGCAGAGCCTGTGATAGAGTATGTGCTTTCGTGCCACGGCAACCAGAACAGGTATATTGTGGACCGCTATAAGGAATTTGCGGCATTTGTCAGAAAGAAGACAGAGGGCGGCTTTCATATTACAAAGGATGCAGGTGTATTTATTGCACGAAAATAATGGGTAGCGTAGAATAAGGTAATATGATATTATAATAATGTATCTAATGTTTTATAGTAGGTGGATGATGGCTGATATACAACAATATTGGAATAAATTTAAACAAATCGAAGAAGAATATATTGGAATAGAAGATGGCATTGATAATTTTGAGGAGAATGAATTACCTTATAATGTTAATGATATTCGTGTAGAGCAAAAGATGATCACAATTTTTCAAGTAGAGTATTGGATATCAAATGGTGTTTGGATTTGCAACCAGAATATCAGAGAATTGGATTTGGGATAATCAACGGAAATCATTGCTTATAGAGTCGTTACTACTTAAAATCCCTATTCCGGCTTTTTATTTGGATGAAAAAAAAAGATGGAACAAAGAGCGTGATAGATGGTTTGCAGAGACTTTCAGCTATTCATTCTTTTCTAAATGATGAGTTTGAGTTAAGAAAACTGGAATATTTATCAAGCTGCGATGGGAAAAAATTTAGTCAGTTGGATAATAAGTATAAATCGTACGTTTTGGACACGACACTTTCTGTTAATATTTTGGGAACAGTATGCCCTGATATGGTAAAATTTGATGTGTTTCGCAGAGTGAATACAGGTGGACTTCCTCTTAATCCGCAGGAGATAAGAAATACTTTGGCCACATCAGAAGTACGTAATTTGTTAAAGAACATGTCATCATGTGATGAATTTATGAAGGGCAACATTAGGGGGTGTAAACGATGTGAGAATGGGGGCTCAAGAGTTATGCCTTAGATATATAGTTATAAATTCCATATTATAATTGGGAGAAACATGACTTTTAATCAGTACTATGGTTTGACAAAGTCTATGGATAAGATGGTCTTATTATTAAATACGTACAAAAAAAGTGAATTGGAATCAATATTGAATGAGTTTAGGGTAATTATGTTACAAGCGCATATGATACTTCAGGGGTATTCATTTTGTAAAATTGGACAAAAAAGAATTAACACAGCTTTATTTACCAGTTGGGCTGTGGTGCTATAAATATGAATTATTTAATTAATAGTAGATACAGATGAAAGCTGAAAAAATACGTAAATTGTATGTAGCGGCTATTGATGAAGATGGCGAATTGTATAAGGTGATCACATCATCTACAGGATCAAAAAAAATATAATAAAAGCTATAGAAATTATAAGGGGGTTATTTAATAAAATATAATGATTGATAGAATAGATATTAAGAATTTTAAATGTTTCTCAGATGCCAAAATTGAGTTAAATGCTATTAATATATTTACTGGAGTCAATGCAGCTGGAAAATCTACGGCTATACAAGCTTTATTACTTGCTTTTGCATCATTAAAAGAAAAAGAGAATTCTGTAGATGTTAATAATGCGTTAGGAATACAAATAGGTAATCCAAGTGTATTGAGAGCACAGAATCCGTCGGATAATTGTGAAGGGGACTTTTCATTTATTATTTATAATGAAAATAATAAAATAGATTTTATATATAGCATAGATAGATTGTCACCGCTTAGTTTACCATTCAATATAAAAAACAGTAATGCCTTGATAGTCAGATTTTTTATTTGAATGCGGAAAGATGTGGACCTAGAATATCATACCCAGCGGGTGGGGAGAGTATTATA
>ENA-OUNI01000126-OUNI01000126.1-human-gut-metagenome-genome-assembly--contig:-NODE-126-length-31652-cov-7.100111_pt1 | contig 31652 bp, 30 predicted proteins | sample MGYA00242499_ERZ504580 | MGnify/ENA primary metagenome ERZ504580 (study PRJEB26092, sample SAMD00036315) | human gut metagenome | host: Homo sapiens | study: EMG produced TPA metagenomics assembly of... | reverse complement strand
AATACGGTGGTGAAACCGCTTCGCCAGCAGCTATCCAGGTGGCGAAACTGAAGGACATGGACAGCGAGACGCGCGATGGTGCAGGCATCATCCGCCTGGGCTTTCGACTTCGGTACGAATACGACCTTGCTTCATAGAAGTGAACGAGAAGATTGACGCCGCCATGAACTATCTGCCCAAGGATGCCGAACGCCCGAAGGTGATAAAGGCAAGTGCGACGGACATTCCTGTCTTCTACCTCAATCTGACCCTAAAAAACGACAGTGCATACGGCAAGGTGGACGAACGCGCGTTTCTTGATTTGTGCGAGTTTGCCGAAAATGTCATAAAGCGTCGCATCGAGCAGTTGGCGGAAGTGGCAATGGTGGATGTCACGGGTTTGGTCGAACGCCAGTTACAGATTGTGCCCGACCCGGATAAGCTTGCTGTGTTGGGGCTCTCCATTGAAGACATAGAAAACGTGCTGGCGCAAAACAACGTGGAGCCGGGCAGCATGACCGTGCGCGACGGCTACTACGAATACAACATTAAGTTCTCCACCCTGCTGCGGACAGAGGAGGACGTGAAGGGCATCCTGCTGCGAAAGGAAGGACGTATCATCCGCTTGGGAGACTTCTGCCGGGTAGAGATTGTTCCTGCCAAGGAGAAAGGTGTCTCCATGAGCAATGGCAAGCGTGCCGTTACCCTTGCCGTCATCAAGCAGGCGGACGAGAATATGGAAGACATGAAGCTTGCCATCAACAGCACGATGGACTACTTCAAGAAAGTATATCCCGACATTGATTTTAGCATCAGCGTAACCAGACGGAGTTGCTGGACTATACCATCTCCAATCTTCAGCAAAATTTGTCGTTGGGTTTCCTGTTCATCTGCATTGTGGCGGTACTCTTCTTGGGTGACATCAAATCACCGTTCATCATCGGGTTGAGTATGGTGGTATCTATTGTCATCTGCTTCCTGTTCTTCTACTTGTTCAAGATGTCACTCAATATCATTTCTTTGTCGGGATTAATCCTGGCGTTGGGTATGATGATTGACAGCAGCATCATTGTGACGGAGAACATTTCGCAGTATCGCGAACGGGGCTATTCGTTGCGGCGGGCTTGCGTGACGGGAACGAGTGAGGTGATTACGCCCATGCTGAGTTCGTCGCTGACCACTATTGCCGTATTTGTGCCGCTGATATTTATGAGCGGCATTGCAGGGGCGTTGTTCTATGACCAGGCATTCTCTGTTACGGTAGGGTTGCTGGTTTCCTACTTCACGGGTATCATGCTGCTGCCGGTCCTCTATATGCTGGTCTACCGGACAGGGTTGCGCGGCAGGTCGTGGTTCTCCCGCATCCGCATCAACAATCCGTTGAAGGAACATACGCTGGACCGTTTTTATGATGCGGGCATCGACTGGGTATTTTCCCACAAGACGGTAAGTAGCGTATTCTGTGTGGTTTCTATACCTCTTTGTGTCTTTCTGTTCTATTCCGTCGGCAAGGAGCGTATGCCGCAGATAGACCAGAATGAACTGATAGTCCACGTGGAATGGAACGAAAACATACATGTGGACGAGAACCGGCATCGTGTGAATGTGCTGTTCGGACAGTTGCTGGACGAGACTGTGGAACAGACGGCTGCCATAGGCCAGCAGGACTATCTGCTGAACCGTGAGCAGGCTCTCTCTTCTTCGGAGGCAGAATTGTATTTCAAGACTTCCTCGCCTGACGGGATTGCTCCCTTGCAGAAGCAGGCGGGCGAGTGGCTGACACGGGAATATCCGTTGGCGACAGTCTCCTTTTCTCCACCCGAAACCGTGTTCGAGAAGCTTTTCGTGACCGGGGAGGCCGATGTGGTGGCGGAACTTATGCCCGCAATAAGGAGAAGGCGCCGGCGGCGGAAGAATTGCGCGGACTGGAACAACAGTTTGCGGAGCTTACGGGGACAGCGCCCGTAGGTATCGCTTTCGAGAACCAGCTTGACATAAGCATCCTGCAGGAAAAGCTGTTGCTCTATGACGTTTCGTATGACGAGCTTTACCGTACGCTGCGGACGGCATTCAAGGAGAACAGCGTAGCTATGCTCCATTCCTACCAGCAATACCTGCCTATCAGCATTGTGGGCGAGGAGCGGACAGTGAACGAGGTGCTGCTGCAGACATTGATACAGACCCGTCCGGACAGTAAGGGCGAAGTGGAGTATATTCCGCTTCGGGAGCTGGTAAAGGTGCGTCCGGCCGAGGATTTGAAAACGATTACGGCAGGACGCAACGGTGAATATATACCGTTCCGTTTCTATGAAGTGGACGATGCTCCGGAGTTGATGGAAAAGGTGAAGCGGGAGCAGATGCCACGGGTGACTGGGATACGGCCTTCTCCGGCAGTTTCTTCTCCAACCGCCAGATGCTGGACGAGTTGGTGGTGATTCTTTTCATCTCTATCCTGCTGATGTATTTCATTCTTGCCGCCCAGTTCGAAAGCTTCGTGCAGCCGCTCATCGTGCTGCTGGAAATTCCGATAGATGTGGCGTTTGCCCTGCTTCTGTTGTGGATATGCGGGCATACCCTGAACCTGATGTCTGCCATCGGACTGATTGTGACGTGCGGTATCATCATCAACGACTCCATCTTGAAGCTGGATGCCATTAATGAATTACGGAGGGCTGGTATGCCGTTGCTCGAGGCCATCCACGAGGCGGGGCGCAGAAGGCTCCGGCCCATCATCATGACATCGCTCACCACCATTTTCGCTATGGTTCCGCTGCTGTTCTCGTTCGACATGGGCTCGGAGCTGCAGAAGCCGCTTTCCATAGCAATGATTGGGGCGATGTTCGTGGGGACACTGGTCAGTCTGTTCATCATCCCGTTGATATATTGGTTTATTTATAGAAAAGAAAGAGCATGAAGAAATTAAGTCTTATACTTTTGTTCAGTCTGGGAGCCCTTTCCGCTTTTGCCCAGCAGCGGATAACGCTCGATTTGCAGCAGACCATTGCCCTGGCGAATGACAGTTCGCTGGAAGCCTTCCGCACCAAGAACATGTATCTGGCCGGTTATTGGGAATACCGCACCTATAAGGCAAACCGCTTCCCAGCCTGACGCTGAACATGACTCCGGCACAGTACAACCGCGATATCACCAAGCGTTACGACTCCGAACAGGACCTTGACATCTATCGCAGCCAGCAATCCTTCTATGCATACGGCAATCTTGCCGTCAGACAGAATTTCGACTTGACGGGCGGTACGTTCTATCTGGATACGGAGCTGGGCTATATGCGGAGCTTCGGTGGAAACAAGTATACCCAGTTCACCAGTGTTCCGGTTCGTTTGGGCTACTCGCAGAGTCTGGTCGGTTACAATCCTTTCCGTTGGGAACGCAGGATTGAGCCGCTGAAGTACGAAAAGGTGAAGAAGGAGTATATTTACAATGCAGAGCGAGTATCCGAGCAGGCCACTACCTATTTCTTTGCGCTTGCCATGGCACAGGCGGAATATGACTTGGCCAAGGACAATGCCGTCTCCACCGATACCCTCTACCGCATCGGTATGCAGCGCCTGAAGATAGCCGCCATCAGCCGTGCCGACCTGCTGACGCTGAAACTCGACGTGGTGAACGCCCGCAATACTTTGCAGAATGCCGCCAGTGCCTTGAAGCGCGCCATGTTTTCGTTGGCATCTTTCCTGAATATGGAGAAGAACACGGATATCAGGGTGTCGCTTCCGGGACGTCCGAGGGCGCTGACCATACCGGTTGATGAGGCTTTGCTGGCCGCTCAAGCCAACAATCCGGAATTTCTGGGGCTTCGTCAGGAAGTGCTGGAAGCCGAGCAGACAGTAGACAAGACGAAGAAGGAATCGCGCTTCAACGCCAGCATCAACGCCAGCGTCGGCTTCAACCAGGTGGCGGAGAAATTCGGTGAAGCATACAGGCATCCCATGCAGCAGGAGATGGTGTCGGTCAGTGTCTCCATTCCACTGGTGGACTGGGGCGTGAGGAAAGGCAAATACAACATGGCGAGGAACAATCTGAACGTGGTGAAGACTTCTGCCAGGCAAAGTGAAATCAGCATTGAGGAGGAGGTTATCATGACCGTCAGCGACTTCAACGTCCAGCAAGCCCTCGTCGCCAGTGCCGAAGAGGCCCTCGACCTTGCCATCCTGGCGTATAACGAAACCCGCCAGCGCTTCATTATCGGCAAGGCAGACATCAACAGCCTGACCCTCTCGCTGAACCGCCAGCAGGAAGCGCAACGCAATTACATCTCCGCCTTGCAGGACTACTGGCTGAATTATTACAAGATACGGAAACTGACGTTGCACGACTTTGCCAGCGGATTTTCGCTGTCGGAAAAATTTGATTATAATAACTGATGAAACGAGTTTCTTCCTTCACCGTCATAGTGGCGTTTGTCTGCCTTGCTTTGGTAGGGGTGGCGTTGATACCGCTGCTCCCCGTCAAGCTGAATCCGTCACGCAGCCTGCCCGGCTTCACGGTGGGTTTCAGCATGCCTGGCACTTCGTCGCGGGTGGTGGAGATGGAAGTGACCAGCAAGCTGGAATCCATGCTGGCGCGTATCCGCGGAGTGAAGCGGCTGAACTCCACTTCGGGCAACGGCTACGGCAACATTACTGTGGAGCTGGACAAGCATGCCGATGTCGAGGCAGTCCGCTTCGAAGCTTCCACCATCATCCGGCAGACGTGGCCCCAATTGCCCGAAGGTGTCAGCTATCCCACCATTCACATGAAAGTGCCCGACGAGAACGCCTCACGCCCTTTCATGTCCTTCACACTGAATGCCCCTTCCACTCCGATATTGATTCAGCAGTATGCCGAGGAGCATATCAAGCCGCGGCTGGCAAATATTCCGGGTATCTATAAGGTGGAACTCAGCGGTGCCACGCCCATGGAGTGGAGACTGGAATATGACAGTGAACAGTTGCGCTTGCTGGGTGTGACCCTATCGGACATCAGCGAGGCAGTACAGCGGCATTACCGGAAGGAATTTCTGGGTACGCACAATGTGGATACAGGTAACGGTAGCCGGGAATGGATACGCCTGGCACTGGTGCCGGAGAGCAACTCCCTTGGTTTTAATCCTGCTGCCATCACCGTGACGGCTACCGACGGGAAACTGCTCCGCTTGGACGAACTGGTGTCGGCTGTCCGTATGGAGGAGGAGCCGCAAAGCTATTACCGCATCAATGGGCTGAATTCCGTCTATCTATCCATTACTGCGGAAGAAACTGCCAACCAGTTGCAACTGAACCGTGCCGTGATGGACGAGATGGAAGCTGTTCGGCAGGTACTTCCTGTCGGATATGAAGTGCATACCAGCTATGATGCGACCGAGTACATACGGGAAGAACTGGACAAGATTTACTTCCGTACCGGTTTGACGGTACTCATCCTGCTTGTATTTGTATGGCTCATTACTCGTAAGTTGAAATATCTTTTTCTGATAGTTACCAGCCTGGCTGTAAATATAGCGGTGGCACTTATCTTCTACTACCTCTTCGGACTTGAGATGCAGCTTTATTCGCTGGCGGGTATCACTGTCTCGCTGAATCTGGTGATAGACAGCACCATTGTCATGACCGACCACATTCTGCATCGGCGTAATCTCAAGGCCTTCCTGTCGGTGTTGGCGGCAACCCTCACTACGATGGGTGCGCTTGTTATCATTTTCTTCCTTGACGAGAAGATACGGCTCAACCTGCAGGACTTTGCAGCGGTAGTGATCATCAATCTGGCTGTTTCCTTGATGGTGGCGTTGTTCTTTGTTCCGTCGATGATTGAGAAGATAGGACTGGTGAGGCGGATTACGGGGAAGAAGAGGCGTCTTGTCTTGCCGGGGCTGACGCAAACATTCAAAACAAGGTTGGGACGGATTTTCAGCCGTTTCCCCGTTTATTTCTCCTGCTGCTACTCTGCTCTCATCCGTTTTCTGTGCCGTTGGCGCTGGGCTGTATGCCTGCTGTTACTGTTGGGTTTCGGTCTGCCCGTTTTTCTGTTGCCCGACAAACTGGAAGGAGGGGGAAAATGGGAAGCTGCTTACAATAAGGTATTCGGTTCGGATACCTATAAAGAGTCGGTGAAACCCATTGTGGACAAGGCGCTGGGCGGCAGCTTGCGGCTTTTCATACAGAAGGTGTACGAAGGCAGTTACTTCACCCGTAATGAGGAGGTGGTGCTCTATGCCAACGCCAACCTTCCCAATGGCAGCACCCTCGAGCAGATGAACACTTTGATGAAACGTATGGAGACCTACCTCAGCCGGTTCAAGGAAATCAGGCAGTTTCATACTTCCATCTACAGCCCCCGGCGTGCCAGTATGCAGATTTATTTCAAGAAGGAAGCCCGGAACAGCGGTTTTCCCTATACACTGAAAGCCAATATGATAAGCAAGGCACTGGAACTGGGAGGCGGCAGCTGGGGCATCTACGGATTGCAGGACCAGGGGTTCAGTAATGACGTCCGCGAGAGTGCCGGCTCCTACCGCATCAGGATGTACGGCTACAACTACGACGAACTCTATGAGTGGGCGGAGAAGCTGAAGCCAAGCTGCTGACGCACCGGCGTATCAAGGAAGTGCTCATCAATTCGGAGTTCTCCTGGTGGAAGGATGACTATCAGGAATTCTACTTCAACCTGAACAAGGAGCGCATGGCGCAAGAGGGCATCGACGCGCAAGTGCTTTTCTCTGCGGTGCGCCCCATCTTCGGCAAGAATCTGGAGATTGGATCGGTAGCGGCCGAGCAGGGAACGGAGAAAATCAAGCTCTCTTCCCGCCAGTCTGCCGAATATGACATCTGGGCGATGCAGTTCTTTCCCTATGGAGTAGGAAACGGCAAGCATTACAAGCTTTCCGAACTGACTACTGTGGAAAAGGGACAGATGCCGCAGGAGATTGCCAAAGAAAACCAGCAGTACCGCCTCTGCCTGCAATACGAATATATCGGCTCCAATGAGATGGGCAACAAGATACAGAAACGTGACCTGGAGGAGTTCAACAAACTGTTGCCGATGGGTTATACAGCCGAGTCGGACAGCAACAGTTGGTCATGGGGCGAGAAGGACAACCGCCAATACCTGCTTCTGCTGGTGGTGATAGCCATCATCTTCTTTACGACCAGCGTTCTGTTCAACTCCCTGAAGCAGCCGCTTGCCATCATCTTTGTGATTCCGGTTTCTTATATCGGGGTATTTCTTACTTTCTATTGGTTCCGGCTGAACTTCGACCAGGGCGGTTTTGCCTCGTTCGTCCTGCTGTGTGGCATCACGGTGAATGCCAGCATCTATGTCCTGAACGAGTACAACAGCATCCGACGTCGTTTCCCCCGTCTTTCCGCTCTTCGTGCCTACGTCAAGGCGTGGAATGCGAAGGTCGTTCCTATTTTCCTCACGGTAGTTTCTACCATTCTGGGATTTATCCCTTTCATGATAGGTGAGGACAAGGAGGCTTTCTGGTTTCCATTGGCGGCAGGTACCATTGGAGGACTGGTGATGTCCGTCATCGGCATCTTCTTTTTTCTGCCGGTTTTTGTACTGAAACGGCGTGATGTGAAGAGTAACTATAAATGAGTATTTATAGTTTGTTCTATCGTGAAGTCTTCTGACTTGAATCCGCTGTAATACCTACCGGAGAAGGCAGTGAATTTTAAGACACAGTAGTCGGGATCGGTCACACCTTCGGGATAGTACATGGTGTCGCCTTCCCGCCATATCATCTCTTTACTGGCATTGTCTGTCAGAACCTCCATCGTGCCACGCAGCATTACACCCTTGAAGAAGCGTGCGTTGCAGACGTAAAGGCATGCGCGATTGTTCTTGAGGAACTGCGAAACGCGCATCGACGAGGTGTTTGTTGTCAGGTAGATGTGTTTGATTCCTTCCCTTTTGCGGGCTTGCAACATGGCCTTGATGTTTGGGAAACCTTCGGCATCCACGGAACCGATAAAGATGGTCTTTTCCTTGTCAATCATGTTCCTACTGTTTTTCTGCATCTCTCATTGTTTTGTTCTTTTTAATGGGTTTATTGTTCAGGGGACAAAGATAGCTGTCGAGCAGAGCTTTTATGCAATAAAAAACAAGGGGAAAATGTAACTTTTTACGGTTTCTTTGTTTTCCGATAGGTGAGGGGAGTCTGTCCTGTACATTGGCGGAAGCTACGTACAAAGTAGGAGACACTTGAGAAGTGAAGCTCAAAGGCGATTTCTGAAATGGGTAGGTCGGTGTGGGCAAGCAGGTGTTGGGCCTCATCCGTCAGCTTGTTAAGGATGTATTGCTTGGCGCTGATGTTCATGGATGAAGATACGATTTCATTCAGATAGTTGGGTGTGAGGCAGAGATTGTCGGCATAAAATTGTACGGAATGCTGTTCCCGAAAGTGCTTTTCAACCAGTTCGATAAATCGGCTGAGGTGGAAGCTGCTACTGTCTTTAAGGATTTCCTTGTCTGATTCCGGAGGAATAGAAGTGCGGTAGGCACGGTTGAGTAGCATGAGGGCCTCGTAAAGTAAGGCGCGCAATATGCCGTATCGTGTGGGTGGAAGGAGTCGATTTCGCCCTTTATATTGTGCAGAAGTTGTAACATCCGTGAATAGAGTCCGTCTGGCAGATGAAGTTTGTTTGCCGTCTTTCCCATTCGGAAGAATGGAAGGTGTCGCACGAATAGTGGGTCTTTGAAAAAGGAGGTCAGAAAGGTATCTTCAAAGATTAAAGCATAACCATTGCCGATGCGGTCTGTATCCCAGCTACGTACTTCACCGGGCTTGGAGAAAAATACATCACCGGGAGTTGCTTGGTGTGTTCGGTTGCTGATGGTGAAGTTCCCTTCTCCTTCTGTAATGAAGGTGATGTCATAGTAAGTCAGAATATGTACGCTTCCCTTGGTCAAAAATTTCCGGGTATACTTCAGGTCGACGACATCTATCAGAAGTTCACTTCCGTATTTGGTCTTGTAGAAATTGTATCGGGGGATAACGTTTTTCATGGCTTAACATTGTATAACGGCAGTAAAGGTAGAGAAAAAGCAACTCTGTACAATAGCGAATGTGAAAATATTGGGTAAAGACCGGGAGTTTTGTTTATCTTTGCATCCGCAATTATCAATCGCTTTATAACGGTTGTCTGGAATTATCATATTATGAAACAGAAACGAATACTATTGGTGGGCGGACAATATCTTGTACCCTTCATTTTGATTACTTCTCTTTTCTTTTTGTGGGGATTTGCCCACGCCATCCTGAATGTACTTAACAAGCACTTCCAAGAGATACTGGACATTACGAAGGCGCATTCGGCTTTTATACAGATGATGATGTACATGGGTTACTTCATCATGGCTATTCCTGCAGGGCTTTTTATCAGCCGCTTCGGATACCGCCGGGGGGTGGTGTTCGGTCTGTTGCTTTATGGTATCGGTTCGTTGCTCTTCATTCCCGGACAGCACTATTTGTCCTTCAATCTTTTCTTGTTTGCACTGTTCGTGATAGGCTGTGGACTGACGTTTCTTGAAACCGCCGCCAATCCTTATGCCACTGAGTTGGGAGCAAAGGAGACTGCTGCCAGTCGCTTGAATTTTGCACAATCCTTCAATGGCTTAGGATGTATCTGCGCACCGGTTTTGGCCGGATTGCTGCTCTTCTCGAAGGATGGGCAGGCAGGGGCGGGCAATGTGGCGTTGCCCTACATCTGCATGGGGGTAGTAGTAGTGCTGGTTGCACTGGTTTTTTCAAGAATCAAGTTGCCCGAGATTGAACATAGCGTGGAGGTGGACGAAGCTGGTAATAAGGTAGGACTGTGGTCGCACCGGCTTTTTATTTTTGGATTGATAGCTTTGTTTGCCTATGAAGTCGGCGAGATTTCCATCAACAGCTTCTTCATCAACTACGTGGTGGAGCAGAATTGGATGAATGCCCGCGAAGCTTCCGTAGTGCTTTCTTTCGGTGGACTGGGATTATTTATGTTGGGACGTTTTGCCGGTAGCTGGATTATGGGACGTGTGCGTGCCGAGAAAATGTTGTTGGTGTGTGCTACGGGGACAGTAGTGACTACTTCGTTGGTACTGCTGAATGTAGGGATGATATCGCTTGCTGCTCTGTTGTGCGGATATGCGTTTGAGGCTATTATGTTTCCCACGATTTTTGCACTTTCCTTGCGCGGGCTGGGCAACCATACCAAGAGGGCTTCCTCTTTCCTGATGATGTCTCCCGTGGGAGGCGTGGTAGGTCCGCTGTTGATGGGACTGGTGGCAGACCATACGACGATGGTGTGGGCGTTCATCGTACCGCTGGTTGCCTATTGCGTGGTGTGGGCATATGCCCGCAAGATGGTGTCCGTCTCTACCGCTTCTTCAATATAGAAGGAAGCCTGCGACTCCGGCAAGGATTATCAGTAAGATAGGGTGGAGGTTCCACTTCCACGTCACGCCGAAAGCGGCTGCAAAGATAAGTATGCTTTTGTAATCTATGAAATTTTCCTTGTTCATCAGCAATAGGGCAGCAGCAGCTATCAATGATACGGACATGGGCAGCAGTCCCGACATTGCCGCCTTGATGTATTTGTTGTCCTTGCATTTCACGAAGAAGTAAGAGATGAGCAATACCAGGATGAACGAGGGAAGACATACTGCAATGGTGGTCACGACAGCTCCCCACACGCTTTGAGTAACTGCATAGCCCACATAGGTGCACTGTTGATGCCTATCGGACCGGGCGTCATCTGCGAGATGGCCACTACGTCCGTGAATTGTTGCAGGGTGAGCCAGTGATGGTGGTCCACCACCTCGTATTGGATGAGGGACAACATGGCGTAACCGCCTCCGAAACCGAACATTCCGATTTTTAGATATACCAATATCAGCTGCCAATAAATCATATCTGTAATTTTCTCAGTTTATCTTTTAACCATAATGTATAGAGCATTCCTCCTGCAATTCCTGCAAGGACAATGTATACGGGGGATAGCCCGAATTGCCAGATGAGTATGGTGGCGATGGCTGGAAGCACCAGTTGCCAATACTTCAGCTTCAGTGCCCGTGCAGCCGAAATGCAGGGTATCACAATCAGTGCGACTACTGCCGGACGGATACCGTTAAAGATGCGTATCATCACTTGGTTGTCTTGAAAATGAGCGAAGAACATGGCTATCAGCATCATGATGACAAAAGAGGGGAGGATTGTGGCAAGTGCACACACCAGGCTACCTTTTACTTTATGCAGCTTGTAGCCGACGAATATGGATATATTGACAGCAAAAACACCGGGAAGTGACTGGGTCAACGCAAACATTTCCATGAAATCTTCTTTACTCATCCATCTCTTTTTTACGATTTCCCGTTCAATGAGAGGTATCATAGCGTATCCGCCACCGATAGTGAACATTCCTATCTTGGCAAAGGTCATAAAAAGCAGTAAATATTTCATTATTTCTCTTCGGGTGACTTTCTTTTGCAAAGAAACCCAAATTAATCAACATATACAAATTAGGGGGATAATATTTATTTATTAATATTTTATATTGCAGGGCTATATTCTTAAATCTATTTAAAAGGAGAATATTCCGTCGTAAATAAGCTTTATCTTTAACACGTAATTACAAATAATATAAATGTAGATATGATACAGATAGTGCAATTACATGGTACGGATAAAAAGCTGTACGAGCTTGTAGCCCCTTTGGTTATGAGCCCGGAAGTGCTGAAACAGAACTACAATTACCCTTTCCGGACATCGGAAGAGTACGAGTGGTTTGTTGCTCTGGATAATAAACATGTTGTAGGTTTTGTGCCGGTGGAGCACAAGAAGTATGAATGTGTCATCAACAACTATTATATTAAGGAAAGGAATGTTGACACGCTAAAATTGCTTCTGGAAAAGGTACTTGAGAAGCAGGGCGAGGAGAGTAGTCTGACGGCTGTTAGCTTTGTTGAAGATAGGGATGTCTTCAGCGAGCTGGGCTTTTTGGAAGACAAGGTATGGACCGTTATGTGAAAATGAAGAAAAACTGATAATTATGGCTGCACCCAAAAATGTGTATGAACTGGCGCAAGAACGTCTTGATGTGATTTTTAGGGAATTTGACACGATATGCGTCTCTTTTTCGGGAGGAAAAGATAGTGGAGTGTTGCTGAATTTGTGCATAGACTATATCCGCCGGAACCGGCTGAACCGTAAACTGTGTGTATTCCATATGGACTATGAGATACAGTACAGCATGACCATTGATTATGTGGACCGGGTATTGGAGGCGAATAAGGATATATTGGAGGTGTATCGTGTTTGTGTGCCTTTCCGTGTAACGACTTGTACGTCGATGTACCAGAGTTACTGGCGTCCGTGGCAGGAGGATTTGGAGGACATTTGGGTAAGGAAGATGCCGAAAGGCTGCCTCACTAAAGAGACGTTTCCTTTCTACACTCCCGAAATGTGGGATTATGAGTTCCAGATGCACTTTGCCAAATGGCTGCATGAGAAGAAGGATGGAGTGCGTGCCTGCTTTCTCATAGGCATCCGTACGCAAGAGAGTTTTAACCGCTGGCGCAGCATCCATCTGAACCGGAAGTATCAGATGTACCACAATTACCGCTGGACCTCGAAGATAGGCAATGACATTTTCAATGCTTATCCCATTTATGATTGGAAGACGACGGATATCTGGACGGCCAATGGCAAATTCGGCTTTGACTATAACCATTTGTATGACCTATATTATAAAGCCGGAGTCAATATCGAACGCCAGCGTGTGGCAAGCCCTTTTCTTTGTGAGGCACAAGAGAGCCTGAAGCTGTATCGTGTCATCGACCCGAATACTTGGGGAAGAATGATAGGGCGGGTCAACGGGGTGAACTTTACCGGTATTTACGGAGGGACGCGTGCTATGGGGTGGCAGACGGTCCGACTGCCCGAAGGGTATACGTGGAAAGGCTTTATGCAGTTCCTGCTTTCCACCTTGCCGGAAGAGACCCGGAGGAACTACTTGAAAAAGCTTACCGTCAGCATTGAATTCTGGCGTACAAAAGGGGGGTGTCTGGCTGACGAGACCATCCAGAAGCTGAGGGATGCAGGAGTGTCCATTGAAGTGATAAATACCACGAATTACAAGACAAACAAGAAGCCGGTGCGCATGGATTATCTGGATGATATTGACATCGCGGAATTCCGGGAAATTCCCACTTATAAGCGGATGTGCATATGCATCCTGAAGAATGACCATGCCTGCAAGTACATGGGTTTTGCCTTGAACAAGGAAGAGGCATACAAAAGAGACAAGATAATGGAACAATTCAAAAATATGATGTTATGAGCGTAGATAAAAGTCCGGTATATAACGTAAGGGCAATTCCAATAGAGAAAATACAAGCAAACGATTACAATCCGAATGTAGTGGCACCGCCCGAAATGAAGCTTCTGGAGCTTTCCATCTGGGAAGATGGTTTCACCATGCCTTGTGTCTGTTACTATGATGAGGAAGAGGATAACTACATCCTGGTGGACGGTTACCACCGTTATCAGGTGTTGAAGACATCCAAAAGAATTTATCAGCGCGAAAACGGGTTGCTTCCCGTGGTCGTGATTGACAAGGAACTTCCAACCGTATGGCGTCCACTATCCGTCATAATCGTGCCCGTGGTACGCATAATATCGAGTTGATGTGCCATATTGTTGCGGAATTGGACAGAGCCGGTATGTCTGATGAATGGATAATGAAGAATATCGGAATGGATCGCGACGAAGTGTTGCGTTTAAAGCAAATTTCGGGTCTGGCAGACTTGTTTGCGAACAAGAACTTCAGCATTCCGGATAAGAAAGAAGAGTATGTGGCGGATAAATAAATGAATATTTCAGGGGTGGATTTTTTAATCTGCCTCTTTATATTCATTAACAAGTGAAATATTTCGTTGCAAACTTGCATAATTTAGTCAAATCGCCTACATTTGTCAGCATCAAAACAAACAGAATAGGTCCTAATGTGCTTTAAGGCACTATAAAAACATTACATGAAGAAAATTTTGGTTAGTGGCGGTGCTGGTTTTATAGGTTCTCATCTTTGTACCCGATTGATAAACGACGGGCATCAGGTGATTTGTCTGGATAATCTTTTCACCGGTTCGGAAGGAAATATCACTCATCTGAAGAGCAATCCCCGCTTTGAATTTGTACTGCATGATGTGGAAACCCCTTATGAGGCAGATGTGGACGAAATCTATAATCTGGCTTGTCCTGCTTCTCCCATCCACTACCAATATGATGCCATTAAAACCATCAAGACTTCTGTATTGGGCGCCATCAATATGCTGGGACTGGCCAAAAAGACGAATGCCAAGATATTGCAGGCTTCTACCAGCGAAGTGTACGGTGACCCCGTTATTCATCCCCAAGTGGAAAGTTATTGGGGAAATGTAAATCCAATTGGCCTCCGTTCTTGTTATGATGAAGGGAAGCGTTGTGCCGAGACATTGTTTATGGACTATCACCGCCAGAATGGAGTGCGGATCAAGATTATCCGTATATTCAATACGTACGGTCCTCGGATGTTGCCGAATGACGGACGGGTGGTTTCCAATTTCGTGGTTCAAGCATTGCAGAACCAGGATATTACGATATACGGTTCGGGTAATCAGACGCGAAGTTTCCAATATGTAGATGACTGTATAGAAGGTATGGTGCGGATGATGAACACGGAGGACGATTTTATCGGTCCGGTAAACTTGGGAAATCCGAATGAATTCTCCATATTGGAACTGGCGGAAAAGGTCATTAGGCTGACGAATTCCAAGTCGAAACTGATTTTCAAGCCACTGCCTCATGATGATCCAAACAGCGTCAGCCGGACATCACTCTGGCAAAGGAAAAGTTGGGCTGGGAACCGACTATAGAGCTGGAAGAGGGTTTACAGTATATAATAGAGTATTTTAAGGAATATCGTTCCTAACTAAATAGTAATTTTGATAACGGGAAAAACAATATAGAAAGATGAACATGGAAATAAATCCTTCCGAATACAAGATTCTCATCGTTGACGATGTGATGTCAAACGTTTTATTGTTGAAAGTGCTTTTGACAAATGAGAAATTCGCGATTGCTACTGCAAGTAACGGGCGGCAAGCGTTGGAACAGGTGGAAAAGGAAAATCCTGATTTGGTTTTGCTTGACGTAATGATGCCGGACATGAGTGGTTTTGAAGTAGCTCAACATTTAAAGTCAAATCCGAATACAGCTGATATTCCAATCATCTTTCTGACCGCACTGAATAGTACGGCAGATATTGTGAAGGGGTTTCAGGTTGGCGCGAATGACTTCATCTCTAAGCCTTTCAATAAGGAGGAATTGATTATCCGTGTTACCCACCAAATATCTTTGGTAGCTGCCAAACGGTTGATTTTGAGTAAGACGGAAGAACTGCAACGTACTATTGCCGGGCGTGACAAGCTTTATTCGGTGATTGCCCATGACTTACGTTCTCCGATGGGATCCATCAAAATGGTGCTGAATATGCTGATATTGAACTTGCCATCTGAGAAAATTGGCGCCGAAATGTACGAGCTTCTGACGATGGCTAATCAGACTACGGAGGATGTGTTTTCATTGCTGGATAACCTGCTGAAATGGACAAAGAGTCAAATCGGTAAGTTGAACGTGGTTTATCAGGATGTGGACCTCGTCGAAGTGACAGACGGTGTCATTGAGATTTTCAGTATGGTGGCAAGCCTGAAGAAGATAAGAATCCGCGAGATGAAACCGGAAAAAATGATGGTCAACGCTGATATTGACATGCTGAAGACAGTGTCCGTAACTTGTTGAGTAATGCCATTAAGTTCAGTAAGGAGAACTCAGAGGTACTGGTGAAGATGGAGGAAGTAGATGGTATGGCAGTTGTCAGCGTCCAGGATTATGGCTGTGGCATCAGCGAGGAGGGGCAGAAGAAGTTGTTGCATACTGATACGCATTTCAGCACGTTCGGCACGAACAACGAAGAAGGCTCGGGACTGGGCTTGTTGCTATGCAAGGATTTTGTCGTGAAGAATGGCGGTAAACTGTGGTTTACTTCCAAGGAAGGCGAAGGCTCCATATTCAGCTTCTCTATTCCGGTGAAGAAGTGATAACGAAGAAAATAGAACGGATGGTCCGTTGAAGTAAAACAGACCATCCGTCAGACTCAAATAGACCGTCTGTTACGGTCGTGCAGACCATCTGTTTCTTATGAACGGATGGTCTGTTTTTTTATCTCTTACACAGACTGCGGAAATCGCAATATTCACATTTCCGGGTATCCTCTGTTTGGCTGAATGTTTCTTCTTGGCTGAATATCTCCTGCAGGAGTCCGTGCAGCCGTTCGCGAAACTCGTCTTCGAAGAAAGCGAAGTTGTTGACCGGTACCTTGGGTTGTCGCGGCGCTCCCATTTCGATGACCGGGGAGTAGCTTTCGGAAGCTGCCCGGTGGATGTAAAGTAGGGAAGGGGCTACCTTCAGCGATTGCTTGCGGCAGAGGATGGCGGCGTACAGAAACGTCTGGAAAATATAGTTGGGACGGTTGTCGGCGGGAGTAAACAGTTGTTCTATATTTTCAGGAGTCTTGGGAGTACCGCCTGTCTTGTAGTCCACGATACGTAGCGTGTCTCCTTTGCTGTCCAGGCGGTCGATGGTACCGCCTATCTGTAAGGCAAGCTTTCCTTGCGGAGTATCTATTTCCATCATTTCTCTGACGTCCTGTTCCATACCCTCCATACGGAACGGGGCATATTGCAGGTCATTGCGCAGAAGCTGGCGCAGGTAAGAGGCAATGACTTTGGAATGGATAAGCTGCGTACCGTTATATTCCGGTTGCTCCGTAAGGGGCACATGGAAGAACTTTTCTTTAAAAGCATTGTCCACATAGGCTTGCAGGCGGACATCGTCTTTCAGTAACTGTTCCAGGTCTTCTTTACGTATTTCCCGTCCGTTGGTTGTCAGTTCGTTGTACACCAGTTCGGCAGAACGGTGGAAGATGGTGCCGAAGAGGGCGGAGTCTATTTCGGCGCTTACTTCATCGAGAGCCTTCAGGCCGGCTACGTATCGGTAGTAGAATTTCAGCCGGCAGTCCAGATAGGCATTGAGGGCAGAGGGGGAGAAGAACGCTTTGGGACGTCGGTGGATGTCGTAGGCGTCGAACATCTGTTGCAACATCTCCGGTGTCTTGTGAATCTCAATTTCCAGGGCTTGTTGTGGAGATTGTCCGGCTTCAAGGTACTCAAGGGAGATGTTGTGCGGCGACTCTACCAGGAATTGCAGCATGAAGCGGGACATCTCCCCGCGGTTCAGTCCGTCCGAAGAGATGTTATATAATAAGGTGACGTTTTCTGCCCGTTGGATGAGGCGGTAGAAGTAGTAGGCATAGACGGCATTCTTGTGTTCTATGGTGGTCATGCCGAAGGCCTTCCTCAGGTTGTAGGGAATGAAGGAGGAGTCGCCTCCGGCTTTGGGCAATTGCCCTTCGTTGAGGGAGAGCATGATGAGGTTGCGGAAATCGAGGTTACGCGTTTCCAGCACCCCCATTACTTGCATGCCGATGGCGGGTTCTCCGTGGAAGGGAATGTTGGCAGAGGTAAGCAAGCGGTTCAGCAGTCGCTTCAGCGTGTCTGTGCGCACACCACTCAATTCGCCGGTCTCTATCAGGCTGAGCAGGCGGTTGACGAGGGTGTAGCTTTTGAACAGAGACTCGCGGTACAGCTGGTTGAAGATGTCTTCCACGTCTTTTTCCTGGCGGTAGAGGACGGCCACTTCGCGAAGCAGTTCGGTGAGGTAGCTGCATAGGGCGGCGATGCCGTTCTGTGGTGTAAAGACTTGTTCAAGGAATGCGTCCTGCTTCAGCTCCGAGGGAAGGGGATAGAAGCGGTTGTCCCGGGTAAGCTGTTTTTCCAGTGTTTCGGCATTGGGGGAAAGTTGCCGGGTGTAAGGGTGTTTCAGCAGCGTGATTACGGTTTCGTAGATGTATCGTCCGGTACCTGCATGGTAGCCGGTAGTCTGTAGCTCTACAAGGGCGTTGATAAAACTGTACACCGGAGTTTGGGCAAGGGGAAATCCCATTGTGATGTTGACGTTCTTTACCTCTGCCGGAATGGAGTGGAGGACGGGAAGCAGTAGGGATTCGTTGCAAAGGACAACGGCAGTGTCTTTGAATGAAGAAGGGGTTCTTAATTCTTCATTCCCCCTAATCCATTGCGGCAAGTAGCGGGCTTGTGCATTTTCGGTAGAAGCGGAGATAAAGCGTACGTTCTTGGGTTTCCGCAGTACATCAAAAGAAGTTTCGGGCAGTTGGTTGGGAAACAGCTTTAGGTTGCGGAGGATGAATTCGCCTGCTTCGTGGGTATAGGGCGGCTTTTGCTCAAGGGGAAGACGGGTGTAGAACACGTCGTAATCCCAATAGAACATTGCTTTCCCGGCATCCTGCAAGAGCTGGAAGAAACGGGTTTCTACTCTATTCAGCACGTTGAAGCCGACAAATACATAGCGGTCGTAGCGCAGTCGGTCGGTGTCGAGTTGCTCCATGACATTGCGGTACATCATGCCTTCGTAGGCGATGCCCAGTTCTGTAAGATTGCGGCGGTAGTGGCGGTAGATGTCGCCCAGTTTATCCCAGAGGGAGATGAATTTGGCTTTCAGCTCCGTGCGCTTTTCTATGGAAAAGTTCTGGAAGAACTGGCGGATGGCTTCTTCTTGTTCTTGGTCGAGGAAGTCGTAATTGTCCATAATGTTCTTCAGTTCTTGCAGGTTGCTGAAGAGTTTGTCGGCATCTACAAGGTTTTTGTCTACGTCATCGAAATCGCTGATGAGCAGTTCTCCCCAGAAGTAGAAGTCATCCAGAGTTTCTTCGCTGCGGGTCTCTTCGCGGAACACCTTATACAGTTCGCATACCAGGCGGATAGGGTCGCCGGACTTCAATGGAGAGAGTTGCCGGAACAGTTCGCTGATGCTGACGTAGGCAGGCGACCACAAAGGGCGGTCCGTTTCAGTTGCCAGATATTCGTTGAAGAACAGACTGGCACGTTTGTTGGGGAAAACGATGGCGGTGCGCGAGAGGTCGTTTCCTATTTTGGCGTAAAGGTCGCGGGCGACCAGTTGGAGGAATGTTTCCATGATTTAGTTGATAATTGATAATTAATAGTGGATGGGGAGTGAGTTATACCGGTTCTATGTTGTTCTCCTCTACATACCACAAGTAACCCCGTATATTTTCTGCGACATACCCCATGCGGACCAGCAGTTGCATGTATCCCTGCACCTGCTTGTTGTACTTCTTGTTTGGCTTTCCGAACTTGAAGTCCACCACTACGATTTCTTCGCCACGCATCATCACGCGGTCCGGGCGGCGTGTCCGCAGTTCACCGTTTTCCTGCCAGATGATGTCGCATTCATTGAATAGCTGCCACGTTCCTGAATACCAGTCCTTGACTTGAGGCAGGGAGAAAGCGCGTTGGGTGAGATTGCGTATTTCTTCTTCCGTCTCACTCCGTCCAATCACACCTTCAAAGACGAGCTGGCTGATGGCATTGTCAATGTCTTTTTCCGTTTCGATGGCAGAGAATAGGGTATGCAGCAAACGTCCCCGGTTGATGAAGCGCTGGCTGGACTCTGCTTCGTCCACTCCTGCTATGAAGTCTGCCGAACGGTTGGATTGCCGGAACTCGATGTCGTGGAGCATGCTCTCCATGTGGACGGGCAGTTTGACCGGCTTTTGCGAAAGTCTGTTGACTGGTTGCTGTTCGTAAACCTCAGGTTTACGTTCGCAGTATAGAGGTTTCTGTTCGTAGTATAGAGGTTTAGCTTCGTCGTTAGCAGGGTTGTCTGCGTCATGCTGTGAGACGGGGACGGGGGAAGGGCAAATCTTGCCGTTCTCATATATGGAAGCCTCTTCGTCCCAACTGCCTGCTCCGTCTTTGGCTATGTGGGGCAGGGTGTTGGCAAGGAGTTCGGACATGGTTCCCTTCTGTTCCTTTCGGCTCCAGAGGATGAGGTTCTTGCCGGCACGGGTAAAGGCTACGTACAGCAGATTCAAATTGTCTACCCACAGCTGAAGACGTTCGTGCAGATAGTCCTGCCGGTATATGGATTCCGCCATGGTGGTGGAATAGTTCACCGGTACTAAGCTGATGGCATTATAAGGCTCTTCCGGTGGGGCGCACCACACCAGCTGGTTGTTGGTTTCGTTCTCCAGCTTCCAGTCGCAGAAGGGAATCAGTACGGTATGGAATTCCAGTCCTTTGGACTTGTGGATGGAGAGGATGCGTATGCCGTTCATCTCACCGCTGGGGATGGTTTTGCTGCAAAGGGTTTCGTCCCAGTAGCGGATGAAGCTGGCCAGTTCGGAAGAATTGCTTTGCAGATACTCCGTCACAGCATCGAAGAAGGAGAAGAGGTAGGCATCCTGCTTTTCAATGCGGCTCATGCCGAAGATGCTGAACAGTTCTTCCAGTAACTCATACAAAGGCATCAAGCGCAGCGTTTCCCGTCGGGAGGTAAAGGTTTCGGGCAGGGGAGTGGCTATGATGAATCCCGACTGCTCGTCATTTGTCATTTGTAATTTGTAATTCTCCATCAGCGCAGCCTCCGCAATCTTGTTCTCCGGATTCGATAGGCAGCGCAGGGCATCCATCAGCATGCAGATGGCAAGAGAGGCATCCAGACGGAAAGCTTCGTCGGACACGACAGAAAGATGCAGTTCTTTGTCAAAATAGTCGGCTATCGGCGGGATATTCTTGTTCTTGCGGACAAGGATGGTGATATCATTCAGTGTTACGCCCTCTTCCAGCAGCCGTTGCACCTCTTCTCCTAAAGCGAGAAGGGTCTGCTCTGTATAGTTGTGTTCATCGTCCGGTTCCAGGAAGGTGGCTTTTACGTAGCCGTACTCCGTGCTCTTGGGCGATTCCTGCACTACGTCGGCATAAGCGCGTTTCAGGGGTAGGCAATCCTCTTTCAGTTCGTTCAGGTGTAATGCATTGAGGTAGTCTATGGCAGCGGTAAATACCTGGTTGTTGAAACGGATAATGTTGGTTTCGCTACGCCGGTTTGTTTTTAGGGTTTCCACACGGACGGGGAAGGAGTTTAAGTTTAATTCTTTATTTCCCAAGCTGTTCAGTATTCCCCAGTCCCCGTTCCGCCAGCGGTAGATGGACTGCTTCACATCTCCCACAATCAGACTGTCGGCTCCTTGCGAAAGTCCTTCGAGCAACAGCAGACGGAAGTTGTCCCATTGCATGCGGCTGGTGTCCTGGAATTCGTCAATCATGACGTTGCGTATGTTGGCGCCGATTTTCTCGAAGACGAACGAAGAGTCACCCTCGCGCACCAATTTGTGCAGCAGGGCGTTGGTGTCCGAAAGTAGAAAGCGGTTATGTTCTCGGTTCAGTGTACGTACCTCCTCGTCAATATGGTTGAGGAGTTGTAGTTTGTTGAGATGCTGGAGCGAGAGACGGCAACTGTTCAGGGTGCGGTTGCGTTGCGGACGCATTCTTTCGGCTTCCTGCAGTAGAGGTATCAGGCTGGTTTTTGCCAGACAGATGATGTCGTCCTTTCGTGAGGATGTTTTCGTTGCCCAGTTTTTTGCATCTGCCAGGCTGTTTTGCAGGGTGCGTTCAGCACATCTTTGTCAGACAGTCTGCCGTCGCGCAGTTTGCGGAAGTAACTGCCGATGCCTCGGGCACCTCCTTTCAAGTCTTCGGGAGTGAGGGCATGCCCTTCCAGTTCGCCTTCAAACTGGTCGTAGAAACTTTTCATCTGTTCCAGAGCCTCGGTTTCCATATCGCGCAGCACATCCCGGTAGAGTTTCAGCGTGTTCGGAGTACGAAGGCATTGCCGTAGTTTTTCTCCGCGTTCTATGTAGCTTTCATCGAAGATGTTTCGTCCGAAACTTTTCACCTCATTCGATACGTTCCAGCGTTTGTCGTCGCGGATGCGCTCGTCGATGTAGTCCAGGAGCCATGCCAGCACGGGAGAAGTGGGGGTAAGCTTCTCGATGAGGCTGTCTACGGCATCACTCAGCACTTCACTGTTGTTCAGCTCTATGTTCAGGTTAGGACTCAGTTCCAGTTCGCGGGCAAGGTTGCGCATCACAGATTGAAAAAAGGAGTCGATGGTTTCCACGCGGAAACGGCTGTAGTCATGCAGCATGTATTGCAGTGCCATGCCGGCCCGTTGACGAATCTCCCCGTCCGTCAATCTGTCCCCGCCTTCTTCTTTAATTTTTAATTTATAATTTTTAATTCTCTCCAAGTATGCTTCGGAAGAAGGTGCTCCCTTCCAGATACCGTAAAGCTGTGTCAGTATGCGCTCCTTCATCTCTGCCGTAGCCTTGTTGGTGAAGGTTACGGCAAGTATCTGCCGGTAGCGCGTGGATTGATTATCAAATGCTTGATGTATTCCACAGCCAGCGTAAAGGTCTTGCCTGAGCCGGCAGAGGCTTTGTATACTAATAATTCCATGTAAATTGCTGCATTGAGTATGTATCTGCAAACGTACACAAAAATAATGAGAAAAATAAATGCTTCCCTGCTTTCTCTTATAGAAAGAAGTGGGAAGCATCCATTATTGAGGGGCTATGTGTAGGGGCTGTGCTACATTACCGGCGTCTGGAAAAGAAATACAAATCCTTTGCTGTCTTTCAAATCCTTTATGGCATCTCCGGCATAGATTTCTCCGTTTGTCAGTGAGAGTTTCTTGATTCCTGCATTCGGGCTAAAATCGATTTTCTTCAGGTCGAGCCAGAACAAGTTAGGGGTCAGTGTGGACTCAAAATAATATACTTTGTTCTTCTGGTCGGATACAGAACGCCAACGGGTGGAGGAGATATGGGGCTTGTCCGGTGTGGTGATACCGAACGGTACAGAAACATTGCGCATTACGCTCAATACACTGGGTACAGCAATCTTTGCATCCGCTGTTTGCGGAATGGCATTGATGTAGAACGATGCGCGTACAAAGCGGTCACTGGAGCGGTTGGTTCCCGGCAACATATTCAGTCCGCCTACCTCTTTCCAATAGTCGTTGATAGCCAGCTGGAGTTCATATTTGGGAGAGTTGGTCATTACTTGATACTGCTTGCCTTCATGTATCTCAAGGTTTCCGTCTATGTATTCCAGGATAGCCGTGTTTCCGGTTTCATCTGTGATGGCCAGATGCAGGGTGGAAGCGGCTCCGTTGGGCAGGTCTGGTGCATCAATGCGGAAGGATTCTTTTTTCAGTTCATCCACAGCTTCGCGTACGGTTGCAAAATTGTCGAGTACGTATTGCGTCCAGATACTGATGCCCATAATCGGGCGGTTGTCTCCCGGGCGGTGGTAAACGGACTCCGGAAGGAAGAGCAGGCTGGCAACCAGACCTTTCTCGTTCATACCGTCGCAGGTACCTATGTCATAACCGGCGGCAATGACGCTACCGTACTTGGAAGTCCAGTTCACTGTATTCCCTTTGTTGTAGCCTGCCCTTTGCATGCCTCGTGGGAATACATAGATGTTACTCATAAGGTCTTCTTTCCAGTCCATCGTACGTCCTGTAATGACTGTATTGTCAGGACCGATGTAGGTGGCTCGGGTACACGCTTCTGTTTGTTGCACACTCATGGAGGCTATGGCAGCCAGTGCAACAGCTATTGTCTTTATTGGTTTATTCATCTCGCTTTTGTCTTTATGAATTAATACTCTGTTTCATAGAATAACAAAAGGAGGGGAGTATAGTTTGAGAAAAAGAGGTGAAATCCCTTACTCGTCTTTTTCTTTCAGCAATTCCTCCATCTTCAGCACCTCGTCCCGATACTGTGCGGCTTCGATAAAATCGAGTTTCTTGGCAGCCTCCTGCATAAGCTTCTTGGTACGTTCGATACTCTTTTCCAGTTGCTTGCGGCTCATGTACTGTACTATAGGGTCGGCAGCCATCGTAGATGTACTTCTTGTTCCACATAGGGGCGGGGAGTGCTGGAAGTGAACTTCTCGCTGCTGAGGACGCTTCGCCGGAAGCCTCGTTGGTGGCAAACACATTGAGGTTCTTGGCTTTCTTGATTTGCTGTGGTGTGATGCCGTGCTCTTCGTTGTACTTCAACTGCTTCTCGCGACGGCGGTTGGTCTCGTCGATGGTCAGTTGCATGCTGTCCGTTATTTTGTCGGCATACATGATGACCATACCGTTCACGTTACGGGCGGCACGTCCGGCAGTCTGTGTCAGTGAGCGGTGGGAACGAAGGAAACCTTCCTTGTCTGCATCGAGAATGGCAACGAGAGAGACTTCAGGCAGGTCGAGTCCTTCACGCAGCAGGTTGACACCGACAAGTACATCGTAAATGCCCTCGCGCAAGTCACCCATAATCTTCACACGTTCCAAAGTGTCTACGTCGCTGTGGATATAATTACACTTCACGTTGTTGTTCAGCAGATATTCCGTCAGTTCTTCAGCCATTCGTTTGGTGAGGGTGGTGACGAGGGTACGCTCGTTCTTCTCGATGCGTGCTTGGATTTCTTCCATCAGGTCGTCTATTTGGTTGTGGCTGGGACGCACCTCAATAATGGGGTCTAACAGTCCCGTCGGGCGGATGACTTGTTCTACTACGATGCCTTCGGATTTCATCAGCTCATAGTCTGCCGGTGTGGCGCTGACGTAAATCACTTGTTTGGCCATCTCTTCGAATTCATCGAATTTCAGCGGGCGGTTGTCCATGGCAGCCGGTAGGCGGAATCCGTACTCCACTAGGTTTATCTTGCGGGCGCGGTCACCTCCGTACATGGCACGTATCTGCGGGACGCTGACGTGGCTTTCGTCAATGACTATCAGGAAATCTTCGGGGAAGAAGTCCAGCAGGCAGTAGGGGCGGGTACCGGCAGCACGCCCGTCAAAGTAGCGAGAATAATTTTCAATGCCGGAGCAATGTCCCAATTCGCGTATCATTTCCATATCATAGGTCACCCGTTCCTGCAAGCGTTTGGCCTCGAATGGGCGGCCTTCGTTTTCAAACCATTGCACCTGCTTGTGAAGGTCATCCTCTATTTCGTGTATGGCACGCAACGTGGCTTCCTTGGTGGTCATGAAGAGGTTGGCGGGATAAATCTTGTAGGCATCGAACTTGGCGACGGTAACGCCGCTCATAGGGTCCACTTCCTCAATACTGTCTACCTCGTCTCCCCAAAAGGTGACGCGCAGCAAGTTGTCGGCGTAAGCCAGATAAATGTCCACCGTATCGCCTTTCACGCGGAAATTGCCGCGGTTCAGGTCAATGTCGTTGCGTACATAAAGACTGTCCACCAAGCGTCGCAGGAAGACATTGCGACTGAAATTCTTGCCTTGCTGTACTTCGATGACGTTGTTGTAGAAGTCTGCCGGATTCCCCATGCCGTATATGCACGAAACGGAGGATACCACCACTACATCTTTCCTGCCCGAAAGCAGGGCAGAGGTGGCGGCAAGGCGCAACTTGTCTATCTCGTCGTTGATGGCGAGGTCTTTTTCTATATAGGTGTCCGATGATGGCAGGTAGGCTTCGGGCTGATAGTAGTCGTAGTAGGACACATAGTATTCTACGGCATTGTTCGGGAAGAATCCCTTGAACTCGCTGTACAACTGGGCAGCCAGCGTCTTGTTGTGGCTCAATATCAGCGTTGGCTTGTTGATGTTGGCAATGACGTTGGCTATGGTGAATGTCTTTCCGGACCCGGTGACACCGAGTAATGTTTGTGCAGGAAGTCCCTCATGCACGCCCTCGGTCAGCTGTGCGATGGCTTCCGGCTGGTCACCGGTAGGTTGGTAGGCGGATGTCAGTTCGAATTTGTTCATTTTCTCTTCTTAGAAGCGGCAATATTCGGTAAAATCTTTGAGATAAACAAAATTTTTTTGTTTACTTTGCAGCTATATTGATAACAACCATTAATAATTGTAATACAACGAAGAACATGATTTGGAATGAAAGCATCGAATGCATGGATCGCGAAAGCCTTCGTAAAATCCAGAGCATTCGTCTCAAAAAGACTGTGGAGCGTGTGTATCATGACACTCCTTTTTATCGTAAGAAAATGCAGGAACTGGGAGTTACTCCCGATGACATAAACAGTATAGATGATATTGTAAAACTGCCTTTTACTACCAAGTACGACTTGCGGGACAATTATCCCTTCGGCCTCTGTGCCGTACCTATGAGCCAGATTGTGCGTATTCATGCCTCTTCCGGCACAACCGGAAAACCCACTGTGGTAGGCTATACCCGAAAAGACCTTTCAGCATGGTCCGAATGCCTTTCACGGGCCTTTACCGCCTATGGTGCCGGTAGCTCGGATATTTTCCAGGTGTCCTACGGTTACGGACTTTTTACCGGCGGACTGGGTGCGCATGCCGGTGCCGAGAATATCGGCGCTTCCGTCATCCCGATGTCCAGCGGCAATACGGAGAAGCAGATTACACTGATGCATGATTTCGGTTCTACCGTACTTTGCTGCACGCCCTCATACGCCCTCTATCTGGCAGATGCCATCAAAGACTCCGGTCTTCCCCGTGAAGAGTTTAAGTTGAAAGTGGGAGCCTTCGGCGCCGAGCCGTGGACCGAAAGTATGCGTCGGGATATTGAAACCAAGCTGGGTATCAAGGCATTTGATATTTATGGGCTTAGTGAGATTGCCGGCCCCGGTGTAGGTTACGAATGCGAGTGCCAGCACGGTACCCACCTCAATGAAGACCATTACTTCCCCGAGATTGTAGACCCGAAGACCCTCGAACCAGTTGCCCCTGGAGAAACCGGCGAATTGGTGTTCACTCACCTTACCAAAGAGGGGATGCCGCTGTTGCGCTACCGTACCAAGGACCTCACCGCCCTGCACTACGATAAGTGCTCCTGCGGACGTACACTGGTTCGTATGGACCGCATCTTGGGACGTAGTGATGACATGCTGATTATCCGTGGTGTCAACGTGTTCCCCACGCAGATAGAGTCCGTTATCCTCGAAATGCCGGAGTTCGAGCCTCACTACCTCTTGCTGGTAGACCGCAAGAACAATACCGATACCATGGAGTTGCAGGTTGAAGTTCGTCCCGAATACTATTCCGACGAAATCAACAAGATGCTGGCTCTGAAGAAGAAGCTTGTGGCCCGCCTGCAGAGCGTACTCGGTCTCGGCGTAGATGTCCGTTTGGTAGAACCACGCAGTATTGAGCGCAGCGTAGGTAAAGCCAAGCGCGTTATCGACAACCGCAAATTGTAAATCGCCAAATTGTACATTGTACATGGTAAATCGTAAATTGTCAAATCGTAAATAAACCTATGGTAGCAAAACAACTTTCCATTTTTCTGGAGAACAAGTCCGGTCGCCTCACAGAGGTGACTGAAGTTCTTGCAAAAGAAGGTGTCAACCTTTCTGCTCTATGTATTGCAGAGAATGCCGATTTCGGTATCCTTCGTGGCATTGTTTCCGAACCGGATAAAGCATATAAGGCTTTGAAAGATAATCACTTCGCAGTGAACGTAACGGATGTAGTAGGCATCAGTTGTCCCAATATCCCCGGTTCATTGGCGAAAGTACTCCGTTTCCTCTCCGATGAAGGCGTGTTCATCGAGTACATGTATTCCTTTGCCAATGGTGAAACGGCCAATGTCATCATTCGTCCCAACGACATGGATAACTGTATCCGTGTATTGACAGAAAAAAAAGGTCGATTTGCTGGCGGCAAGCGAACTCTATAAACTGTGAAAACGAAGGATTAGGGAGGAAGGATTAGGGATTAGTGATTAGTGACTGTGCTATCAACCTGCATAGTCCTCATCCCTAATCTTTCACCATTCATCCCTAATTCCTGCCCGTTCGTCTGGTTTTTGAAAAATTAAGGCTCGTATCGTTGCTTTATTCGATGCGAACCCCTATCTTTGCGCATTATTTGAACAAAAGTAATGAAGAAGAACATCCTAATAACTCTGCTTGCAGCATTGCTGCTCTCCTCGTGTGGAGAATACAACAAATTGCTGAAAAGCACAGATTACGAATACAAGTACGAAGCGGCAAAAAATTACTTCGCAAAAGGCCAGTACAACCGTGCTGCCACTTTGCTCAACGAATTGATTGCCATTCTCAAAGGTACTGATAAGGCAGAGGAATCCCTCTATATGTTGGGCATGAGTTACTATAACCAAAAGGATTATCAGACTGCTGCGCAGACTTTCATTCAATACTACAACGTTTATCCCCGCGCACATTCACTGACTGGCACGTTTCCATGCCGGTAAAGCTCTATATTTGGATACTCCGGAGCCGCGTTTGGACCAATCCGGTACGTATAGTGCCATCCAGCAGTTGCAGATGTTTATGGAATACTTCCCGCAAAGTTCCAAGAAAGAAGAAGCGCAGAACATGATATTTGCCTTGCAGGACAAGCTGGTGATGAAGGAGTATCTGTCTGCAAAACTTTATTATAATATGGGTAATTATCTGGGCAACAACTATCAGGCTTGCGTTATCACTGCGCAGAATGCTTTGAAGGATTATCCCTATACCAACCTACGTGAAGATTTATCCATTCTTATCTTGCGTGCCAAGTATGAGTTGGCTGTGTATAGTGTGGAAGATAGAAGAGCCGAACGTTACCGTGAAGCGGTGGATGAATGTTATGCCTTTAAAAACGAATTCCCTGAAAGCAAGTATACGAAGGAAGCCGACCGAATCTTCAAGGAGTCACAGAAAATGCTGGGCGAGGGAGGCGAAGAACAAGAGTAATTAGTAATTAATAATTTGTAATTAATACTATAGATAAATTTATGGATTACAGAAAGACAAATGCTCCTACTACTACGGTGACCCGTGATATGATGGAGTTGTGTGAGGATACCGGTAATGTATACGAAAGCGTAGCGATTATCGGAAAACGTGCCAACCAGATTAGTGTGGAAATCAAGAACGACCTTTCCAAAAAGCTTGCTGAGTTTGCCTCTTACAATGACAATCTGGAAGAAGTGTTCGAAAACCGGGAACAGATTGAGATTTCCCGCTATTACGAAAAACTGCCGAAGCCGACATTGATTGCAACACAAGAGTATGTGGAAGGTAAGATTTATTATCGCAATCCGGCTAAGGAAAAAGAAAAATTGCAGTAATGATACAGCGTATTCAATCTGTTTATTTGTTGTTGGTAACCGTCCTGCTGGTTGTGGCCATCTGCATGCCCGTAGGACAGTTCATCGGAGCGGACGGAGTGACGGCGCATGTTTTCAAGCCTCTGGGAGTGGCTTTGGCCGACGGAGGATTTCAGTCTACTTGGGGCTTGTTCGGAATATTGCTGCTCAGTGCACTGGTTGCCTTCTGTACGATATTCCTTTTCCGTAACCGTATGTTACAAATACGCATGACGATTTTCAGCAGCATCCTGCTGATAGGTTACTACATAGCCTTCTGCGTATTTATGTTTATTTTGAAGGGCGATTTGGATGCCACGGCTTTCCAGCTTGGATGGGCGCTTTGCCTTCCGGTGGTAGCATCATCCTCAACTATCTGGCCTTCCGTGCCATCTACAAAGATGAGGTGATGGTGAAGGCTGCAGACCGTTTAAGAAGATAAGAAGGTTTATCTACTTGATAATAACAAAAGGCAGACCACGTATTTCATTCGGGATACGTGGTCTGCCTTTTTTATCGTTTCTGCTTGGGGTTCAGCCGTTCCCATTATACTGTTCCCATTAGAGGAGATAGTCGTTCCTACGAGTGAAACGGGTGTTTCCCTACAAGCATTACTTCTTCAAGTCAAAGAGATAAGTTACCTTGGCCGTAATGACTCCGTGTGCGGAGCGTGAGAAAAAGTCCTTCTTGGTGCTGCCATAGAAATCGGACAAAGCATAGTAGTATCTTCCTTCTACAATGAAATTGCCTGCCTTGGTGCGCAGCTCTATGCCTGCTCCGCCTGCAATGCCGTAGTCGAATTTGTTGTCTATGGCCTTGCCGTGCTGTTCCACGGTGATGTTGGTGTAGGAGTCTGCTACAGTGCCGTCCCAGTCGCCGTCTATCTTTTCGCTGTCGCCAAGCAGGAAGCCTATCTGCGGACCGGCATGGATGAAGAATTGCAGACCGCGGTCCTTGCCGAAGGCCAGATGTGCCAGGAAGGGTATTTCCACATAGTTCATGGTGCGTGTGTAGCTCAGTGTGGGATAGTCCTCATAGTACTCGTCCCAACCGTGCTGCGAGAAGTTCAGCTCGATTTGTGCACCGCAAATCATGCTGAAATATTTCTCGGAGATGTATCGGGCTGTCACACCACCGTTGATGCCTATCAGATTCTTCTGCTTGACAGAGGGAGAGAAGCTTACGCTATTCAGATTGATGCCTCCATTGACGCCCACAGCGAAGTTGTGGCGTTGCTCGCCCACCTGCGCATGCAGGGGCAATATACATGCACACATCAGCAGGGCGAATATGATGATTGTTCTCAGGTTCATGCTATAAGTTATAAGTTACAAGCTACAAGCTACGAGTTAATAGTTATATAGTGGATTATCAGATGATTAATCATTAATCCCTAATCATTAATCAAAGTCCAGCTTCACCAGCTCAAAATTCTTGGTGAAGTGCACAAAAAACACTTTCTTGTTGATGAAGCCCCCCCAGTTGTTTACCCGTTGGAACTTGAAGCCGGTCTGGATGGCACCAGGTCCAGCCCCTGCATGCTCTTCTCGAAGGAAGAGCCATAGCGCGCAAGTCCTTTCAGGAAGAAATAACCGGTATCGAAGCCTAACATGCCGAATTTGGGATAGCGTTCGTCCATCTCCTTGCCATACCATCTGCGGTAGCTCTTGGTGAAGTTGATGGCGGCAGGAAGCAGGTTGTTGGTATAGAAAGAGGAATAGAAATAGGTGTCCAGTTCGAAGAAGGCTTCCAGGTGGTCTTTGGTGTAGGTCTGCCACTCCGGATAGCCGAACAGATGGACACGGCTTTCGGGTTGCTCGCGTACCAACAGCGTCAGTTGGGGAAGTATCTTAATCAATGTCAGGTTGCTGCCGGATGTGGGGATGAAGATATTCTCACGGTCCGTGCGTAATACTGTTTTCAGGGATTCTACAGTGACATCCTCTTTCAGGCTCTTCATCGGGATGGAACGGTTGCGCAGTTCGTCTTTCAGTCCCTTGATGAATTCTGCCTTGTCCTTGGCGCCCTGGCTGGCTTCAATGAAGATGACGTTGGCGTTGGGGAACTGGCGCACAAAGTGGTCGTACACCTCGGAGTACAGATAGGATTGGGGAGTATTTATCTGATAGACCGCCGGATTCTGGAATACCGTGTTGTCTTTCGATGTGAATGGTATCACCAGACGTGTGTCTTGTTTCTTGGCAAATTCGGCCAGCGGCTCGATGTGCTGTTGGTACAGAGGCCCGAATATGATGTCCATGTCCTTCATCTCGCTTTTGCCCAGAATGGAGTTCAGCGAGGCACTTTCGGGGCCCGAATTGTAAGTGTACAAGTCAATGGAAGTGCCGGTACGTTTCAGGCTGTCTACGGCCATCAGCAGGCCTTCGTAGTATTCCACCATACGGGAGGACTCACTCTTCGATACCCCGTCCAAAAAGGGGAGGATGACGGCAGCTTGATGGTGCTGAAGCGCTCTGTCTCTTTCTTGTTTTCACGGAATAGCTCGCTGTCGGTAGGCATTGCCTGCGGCTGCGCGCTTTGCTCCGCTTGCGCCTTGGG
>ENA-OUNI01000125-OUNI01000125.1-human-gut-metagenome-genome-assembly--contig:-NODE-125-length-31705-cov-4.756096_pt1 | contig 31705 bp, 20 predicted proteins | sample MGYA00242499_ERZ504580 | MGnify/ENA primary metagenome ERZ504580 (study PRJEB26092, sample SAMD00036315) | human gut metagenome | host: Homo sapiens | study: EMG produced TPA metagenomics assembly of... | reverse complement strand
AAAGCCCTTACCTGCTCCACTATGGCAACGGCATCGTCCACGGCCTCAGTATCATAATCGAGTTCGCGACCGGCAGGAAGCAACGCCGCACCATATGCTTTTGTTCCGTTTTCATAGCGGACGACGGCAATGCCGGCGTTCCGCCAATCCCCAGGCCAGGTCACGGGAAAGGCTTGTTGGACCTATCGTCTCGTCACGGTCGTGAGGACCGGAACCATGTACCAGAATAACACAAGGAACCCTGCATACATCCGAACCGACTGCCCTCTTGGGCAAAGTCAACGTTCCGGGAAGCTTGTAGCCGTCGGCTCCCAGCGTAATATCCCTTTCATCCATTTTTGTCTTATCATAGGCTACCGGTTGGGCAGTGCTAACAGCAGGTGCAGGGACTAGCCGGATTGTATTCAGTGCCCCGTCAGCATCAAAAGCCACTAGAAAGCGGAGATTATAACGTTCAAATTCCACATCGGAATAATAGATAGTAATTCCCTGGGCAGAATCGGTCTTCCATTCTCCTTTTGATATGGATTTACCAAACATTTTCTCTGCTTGCCGGAAAGAATCATTGAAGAGTGCCGGAGCCAGTTTCTCCTGCAACTCCCGGTTCAATGCCGCATGGATGCTGTCACCTTGCCCTGCCACAAACAATTCATAAATGTGCTGCGCGCGCGCAGTATTCGCATCTTGTGCAAAGCCCCCATATACATTGCCCAGCAAGAGCAGTATAAGAGCCCACCGTCCTATGCCTCCCATCTCTTTCATCCGTATCCTTTATCAATGGTTCAACGTTCCCGTATTGACTACCGGTTGGGCAGCCTCGTCCGCACAAAGCACTACCAACAGATTGCTGACCATTGCTGCTTTCTTGTCTTCGTCCAGTTCAACAATTTCTTCTTCAGAAAGTTTATGGAGCGCCATTTTTACCATAGAGACTGCCCCTTCCACAATCTTCTCGCGTGCCGTAATAATGGCAGATGCTTGCTGGCGACGCAGCATCACAGCGGCAATTTCGGGCGCATATGCCAGATAGTTGATACGCGCTTCCACCACTTCCATACCTGCCATGGCCAGGCGTTCATTCAATTTCTGCTCCAGCTGTTCATTGATTTCCTCACCGCCCGAACGAAGTGTCAACTCTTCCGTATCAGCCTCATTATCATCATAGGCATACTGACCGGCAACCTGGCGAAGAGCGGCATCACTCTGTATCATGACGAAATTCTCGAACGCATTCATACGGTTGGCCACCGCATTGCCAAGACTGACCTGGTTCGCATTACCCGCTGTCGGAGCGGATGCAGCCATTGTTTGTGAATCAATCTCAAACATGGCTTTATAGGTGTCCTTCAGCTTCCACACCAATACCAGTCCTATAAGAATAGGATTACCAATCTTATCGTTCACCTTTATCGGCTCCACATCCAGGTTGCGTGCACGAAGCGAAAGCTTCTTCTTATTAAGGAAAGGGTTTACCCAGAAAAAGCCGGTCTCCTTGAACGTCCCTTTATATTTACCAAAGAACACCATAGCACGCGCCTCGTTCGGCTCCAGCTCCATATAGCCGGCAAACATAATAAACCATATCAGACACAGACACACCGAAAGGATCAAGGTAGGCACAGAAATGATAAACCCAAAGATTATCACTGCCGTAAGCACTACCAAATGAAGGAACAAGGCCAAAAAGCCATTCATCTTGAAACCACTGAAACCACACTCTTTTGTTTCCATATTCTATAGATTTAATTGATATCATAATGATATCACAAATATATCAATTAAAATTAGATAAGAACAGAGAAGCAAGGAAGTTAACATATTGTATTAAGGATTATTAAGAACATGTATCCCCAGTACACAAAATTCCGCTTGAGGGTCATGACTTACCTTCAAGCGGAATTTTCTTTTTCGACTTTGTCAGCAATGTATCAAGGCTGAATGACAAAAGACCGGCGCAGCAAACCAGCAGTCTGCGAGCTACCGCCCACCATAAGTTCATAACTGCCTTCGGAAACGCACATGGTATTGCTTTGCGGATTCCACCACACCAACTCTTTATCGCCCAAATCAAACTCTACATCGACCGTCTTTCCTGCCGGGATATGTACCCGTTTGAAAGCACGCAATGCCTTGCTCGGTCCTTCGACATCATCGTTTTTCTTCAAATAGACCTGCACAACCTCTTCACCGTCACATTTGCCGGTATTGGTTACGGGGACATTCAATCTCAATTTCTCACCGGACTTTATATTATCCGAACCAAGCACCACAGCGCCATAGCAGAAAGAGGTATAGCTCAATCCATGACCGAAGGGGAAAAGCGGTTCCTGGGTCATGTAACGGTAAGTCCGGCCGGTCATATTATAATCCTCAAAATCAGGAAGCTGTGACACATTACGGTAGAAGGTGACCGGCAAGCGTCCTGCCGGATTGTAATCACCGAACAAGACTTCGGCTACAGCCGTACCACCTGCCTGACCGGGATACCATGCCTGCAGGATAGCTCCACACCTCCCGGTTTCCGGCTCCAAGCCGATAGGAGAACCTGAACAGTTCACCAACACCACCTTTTTACCGGCACGGTGCAAAGCGGCAATCAGTTCCCGCTGGACAGCAGGCAACTCTATATCGGTACGGTCGCCTCCTCTGAATCCGGGAAGCTCAACACCCATCTCCTCGCCTTCGAGGTTCGGAGAGACTCCTCCCACAAAGACCACGACATCAGCATCCTTTACACGCTCCACAGATTTCCTCACATCCACTTCATTCTTAAATCCAAGGTCAAAGTTCAACTGTGCATCGCTACGGAAATATTCAAAATCCAATTCAACGTCATACGTTTTTCCTGCTTGTACCTGCAAAGTATAAGCACTCTTCTGCCACCGTGCTGATTGGAGAATCCTCTCACTTCCTCCCCATTTATCCGCAATCTCCCTGAGCCATAAGCATAGATGTCAAAGACCACCTCTCCCGACTGGTCGGGAGTGAATACGCTGTTGTAGGTAGCCGAGAAGTCGGTAAGGTTCACACCCGGAGCAAAAACCGTGGCACCGGATGTACAGAAATGGAAAGGAGTGGTCACTTGGGCAGTAGTGACTGGCTCACCGTCACGAGTCACGTTATTCCAGTAGCGTGCAGTAAATCCGGGTTTCCCGTCGCAGTCTTGCAACGGTTGAAGACGCTCTGTATCTGAGCTCTCTCCACCCATCCGCAGCCTTGTTCATAAATAAGCCGGTCATCAGTCCCCAAGGCTTTTCTAATTCCGTCCAGAATGGTGACTGTGTGCGGAGGCATACCGTTATAATTTCCCCACTGCATCACAGAATCATTGGCGTTCGGACCCATCACGCTACAGTCAGCCCTCCACGCTTCAACGGCAAGGTATTATCCTTGTTCATAAGCAGTGTCATTGACTTGCGAGCCATGTCGAGCGCCAGAGAGTCGTGTCCGGCAGAAGCCACCACAGAAAAAGGAATGCCGGTCCAGGACACCTTCTCCGGCTCGTCCATTTCACCCAAGGCAAAGCGAGCCGTCAAAAGACGCTTGACTGCTACATCCACTGCTTTTTCATCAATCTTTCCCTGCTTCACCGCTTCTACCAGGGCCTCGTAACTCGAACCGCACTCCAAGTCAGTTCCACTCAGCACCGCAGCCGCCGAAGCGGACTCTGCATCAGGATGCGTCTTATGACCATAGTCTCTGTAAAAATCGGCAATAGCTCCACAGTCCGAAAGGACAATACCGTCAAATCCCCACTCATCGCGCAAAATCTGCATCAGTAGGCGGTCGCTACCGCAGCAAGGATCGCCCTCAAAACGGTTGTAGGCACACATCACCTCCTTCACTTTTCCTTCTTTCACCAAAGCCTCGAAAGGAGGAAGATAAGTTTCATACAAATCACGGGGCTTGATATTTTCCGCATTAAACTCATGGCGGTTCCATTCCGGACCGGAGTGTACGGCAAAGTGCTTGGCACAAGCATGCAGCTTGTCATATTTTCCATCGTTCGTACCCTGCAAACCTTTTACAACCATCACACCCATACGGCTGGTCAGATAAGGGTCTTCCCCATAAGTCTCTATACCCCTTCCCCAGCGGGGGTCGCGATAGATATTCACTGTAGGCGTCCACATCGTCAATCCTTGATAGCGTTCATGGCTTTCCTGGGATGTATAGTAGGCATTCTTGGCACGGGCCTCATCAGAAACAGCAGTAAATACCTCGTATACAGTCTCCGGCGAGAAGGATGCCGCCATACCAATCGGTTGGGGAAACACTGTGGCCAGCCCGGCACGCGCCACTCCATGCAACGCTTCATTCCACCAGTTATAGGGCTTGATGCCCAGGCGTTCCACTGGTTTGGAGCTGTCCATCATCAAGGACACCTTCTCTTCGAGCGTCAGTTCCTTCAGCAAAAGTCCGGCACGCTCTTCTGCCGGCAGAGATGCATTCTTGTAAGTAACCTGTCCACATCCCGACAATAGGAAGAGTGGCAAAAGGTAAAGAAGTTTCTGTTTCATCATGGTTTTATATTAGCAATTATCTATCCAAATATACAAAGATAATGGATATTGATTAAATTTCAAGCTTCAAAAGAATGATTCATTATGCAGCGTACTGCCTAAAAGGCAGTACGTTTTCTTCACATATATGTTTAATTGCCGTTGAATTATTACGTCAATCACATATATATTTAAAGGAGTGCATGCAACGAATATCTGCAGATGAAGTCCCGACATACACATTGAATACTCCTGGTTCAGCTACCCATTGATGGCTTGCCTCATCAAAAAACTTCAAATCATCAGAAGTGATAACAAATTCCACTTGAACAGTTTCATCAGGTTCGACCTCTACTTTTGTAAAGTGCTTCAACTCTTTCAATGGACGGATAACGCTACACACCGGATCCCCAAGATAAAGTTGTACAACTTCTTTACCAATCCTCGTACCCGTATTAGTCAAAGGCACTGTCACCTTGATACTTCCTTTTTCATCCATCGTCTTCGATGACAGCCGAGACTTGCCGTATTTGAAAGAAGTATAACTCAATCCATGGCCAAAACTAAAAAGAGCCGGAATCTTCTTTGTATCGTGCCAACGATAACCTACTAAAATATCATCTTTATACTCTTCTTTAGGGTTGACACCGACATTGCGCTGATAATCCGTCAAAGACACATCTTCCTTGCCAGTATCGATACCCGGATAAGCCCCTTCACCAAAAGAGTGCGCCGAACAATCGCTTAACTTCACCGGGAAAGAATAAGGCAGTTTACCCGATGGATTCACTTTACCACTGATAACATCTGCAATCGACGCTCCTCCCATGGTCCCCAAATAAGAAATATGCAGGATTGCAGGCACTTTCTTCAACCACGCATAGCATAAGCATTGCCACTGATATTGGCTATCACAAGATTTGGATTGACAGCAACAAGCTCTTCTATCAATCATTTTGAGAAAAAGGTAAATTATACGACTTACGGTCAGTAGATTCACAATCCTGAAAAGCATTTTTATTCAAACCTCCCACATAGATAACAACATCTGCCTGCCGTGCCTTTGCCACAGCCTCAACACGCAAAGAGTCTATCACCGTCTGTTGCATTTCCTCCTCATATCCAAAAAAGGGACGGCCACATGCATAACCCTGGGTGTATTCTATCTTATCACCATATAGGGCACGCAGTGCATCAAGTGGAGAAATCATATCTTTTGGTTTCAATTCCGACGAACCGCCACCATCCGTAAGTCTACGGACAGCATTGTCACCAACCACCAATATCCGATTATACTTATCAGCTTGTAATGGAAGAATGCCATTGTTCCGCAACAGTACGATGGACTCGTCACCTATTACTTTAGCCACATCATAATGTTCTTTGGTACAGAGTGAGCCATACGGCTTATTCTGATTCAATGAAGTCCGGAAAATCAGACGCAGTATATTTCTCGCTTTCGCATCCACTGACGCCATCGGCAATTCCCCCTTCTTCAACATCTCCAGATAGGGGTCTGCCAAATAATAGAGATTATACCCCAAGCTATTATCCGAAGTCAAACCGTTGGTATAAGACCCCATTTCAATGTCAAGACCATTAAGAGCAGCCTCTTTGGTGTCGTGAGCTCCTCCCCAATCCGTAATGACACAACCGTCAAAACCCCATTCATCACGTAGAATATCATTGAGCAGACGGGCATTATGGCAACAATGCTGGCCACGATACTTGTTATAAGCTCCCATGACGCTCCATGCCCCCCCTTCCACTATTGCCTGCTTGAAAGCAGGCAAATAGATTTCGTAAAGAGCACGGTCACTCACTTCAACGTCAACGGTACCACGCCACAGCTCCTGGTTGTTCAATGCAAAATGCTTCACACAAGCAGCAACACCGTTCTTTTGCAATTCCTTGACATAAGGAACCGCCATCACACCGGCAAGATAAGGGTCTTCACCCATATACTCAAAGTTACGCCCATTAAGGGGAGTACGGTAGATATTGACACCGGGACCTAACAATACGTCTTTCTTACGATAACGTGCCTCCTCGCCAATAGCCTTGCCATAGCGTGCAGCCATATCCGGATTCCAAGTGGCGGCAAGAGCCGTAAGAGCAGGAAAAGCCGTAATAGAGTCGTTGGTCCAACCCGCATAATTCCAAGTATTCCATTCAAACTCATGGCGAACTCCATGAGGTCCATCACTCATCCACAACTCTGGAATACCCAAACGGGGCACCCCTGCCGATGAGAACTTGCTCTGCGCATGGCAAAGTGCCACCTTTTCTTCAAGTGTCATACGGCTTAACGCATCCTCAACGCGCACTTCGATAGGCATATCAGGATTTTGATATATGGGTATCTGTGCACTAAGATTTGTGGCAGATGCAGCAAACAGCAGAAAAAATCGTAAAATGTAAGTATGCATTTTTTCACTCTTTATTAGAAATTATTGAACTGTTACCAAGTCAACATAGTAACCGTGTCCCACACAAAGGAATCCGGCCTCAGCATTTATCTTGTCAATAACCTCTTGGGTGATAATCAGTTCGTAAACACCATCTTCACTGAATTCTATCTTATCCATCAGCCCTGTCCACCAACCGGTAGCAAGTTGCATCTGATGATATTCTGCTGTAGGCTCTATCGAATAATACACCCGCAAAATAGTTCCCGGCTTAAGGGCAGTCATCACTTCTTGAGGAATTAGGTTGAACGATTTGTTCGGATCACCGTCCGCTTTGTCCCAAGACACATAATGATGGCCTTCCCATAGGGCTTTCTCAGAAGAGATAGTAACTTTCTGTTCTGTAGTAACTTCACCATTGGCATAGAACTGTATACTCTCACCAGTCTTGGTCTTACCAGTCACTGTATATTCCCCTTCTGCCAGTTCCGGGCAAATCAGCGTGAGAGAAGTGGTAGTTTGCTCTGCAAATTCCACTACCTCCACATCAGCTACCGCAACCGAGGCAACAGCATCAAGATTAATACCGGTCATTATCCATGCCGTACCAACGGTAGCACGGTTGGCTCCCATTGTAATCATAGCCCCTTTAGTCACTTTCACTTTATTGGCGCCATATTCATTTCCTTCGGCATCGATAAAAATAGCCCGGTAGTCTCCCTCCGACAAGCCGGCAGGCACAGTATATTCCACATAATTGCCATCTTCCGACTCCACATAAGTAATATCCGTGGCAGCCATCCCACCAATAAGAATGCTTTCCACTTTATCCAGGTTATCGCCGTAAAGACAAGCTTTATTACCGGGAGCCACAATACGTTCGAATGCCACTTCAGTGGCACTGGGGTCATCCACTAAAGGATTTACCTGGATAAGCCCCTCACGGTAAGTGGATTTCCCAACAGTGGTGGTAGCTGTTATTTTAAGGTGATAAGTTCCTGCCATAAATTCCTTTTCTATTTCAGTACCGGTAGCCACTTCTTCTCCATCCACAAACCAGGTTACGGTAGTATAGTCCGCGGGAGTCACCGTGAGTTTCATCGAAAATTTGCCGTCACGACTGAAATTGGCAAATGTGGCCAAATTTCCATTGACCCGATCCGGAAAGGTAGGGTCGAGTATACGAGGCTCATCATTGGGCGTAGCCGTAGAGAACGGCTCTTCGTCGCTGCAGCTTGTCAAGAAGGCGTTGAATGCCAATATGGCAAACAGCATAACATATATCTTTTTCATATTGATAGTTAATTTGATGTTGAACAGAAATTATTGAACATTATTTTTATCCCACCACACAGGGGTATTCCAGCTATTATTACCTCCCATACGCTCCAGCGCTTCCTCATAGTTTTTCTTATTGTATGAAGATTCCAGCACAGGATAACACAGACGGACCGGGATAGCTGCTCCCCCAGTAAGAACCTGGCTGAAGCCATACTCTGCAGGAGACTTTAGCTGTGGGTAGTTGGAACGGCGCAAATTAGCCCAACACTCCAACGGATTGGTGAAATGCAGAATCCATGCCTGCGTATTGATAGATGCCTTTTTCTGCTCTACCGTGTAACCAATGATGTTATTGGCCATATAGTTGTCGAACTCTTCATCAGTTACTTTATCACATCCGTAATTGTCCGTCAAGAAGTCCATAGCCGCACGTACACCTTTTCTATAATGCTCTTCTACGGAGCCAGCCACATTCCATCCTTTCAGAGCAGCTTCTGCCAGCAGGAAGTCCACTTCGGCCGAGGTTATAACCACTCCCGGGTTTTCACCCTCAAGAAAGTTACTTGCCAACTTGGGTTCCGTTTCTGTATCCATGGAAATCTTTTCAATGGCAGGATTGCTTTCCTGCAATTCTTTTATAAGGTCGCTCTCGTACGCTTCGGGCCAAGGTTCATAGAAGAATGCACCTGGATCGCGCGGATGCGCCATATTTTTAGCCAATACCTCTTCAGTGATATCAATGCGGCCTTCGGTACTGGTTGTGCTCATTATCTGGTCAAAGTAGAATCGTATGATAGCAAGGAAACGAGGGTCACCAGTATTGAACAGCTGATTATAAAAAGTAGAGCAGATAAAACTGGGGTTATTGCGAGGGTCGTTACCATACAGACGTTGTGACAAAGCGTTGCGACGATAGTCGGAATAGCTTTCGCCACCAAAGTCAAAAGCAATATCCAAATAAGGAATCAGTGCGTCATCAGCACCAGAGACAATGATACCACCATTTGCAGCCAAAGCTTTTTCAAACTCTTCCTGGGCCTTCTGTGGGTTGGCATCCGAGATACGCATAGCATAACGCAAGCGGAGTGAATTGGCAAACTTCTTCCATTTGTTTATATCACCGTTATAAATGACATCTCCGGTGATGCGGTCCTTGGTACCATCAAAAGCTGTTACGGCAGCGTCGAGTTCCGCAAAAAAGTCATTGTATATCTCTTCTTGCGTGTCATATCTAGGCGTGAACTTACCATCAATAAAGCCTTTTCCCGCTTCAAAGTAAGGTACATCACCATAAATATCAGTAAGATGAGACATGAGATAGACACGATAGATGCGGACAGCCGCATTGATGTTCACCTTCTCGTCATCATCGTAGTGCGTGCCTGCGCATCGGTAAGGTCCTTGATATTTTTCAAATAGTAGTTCTGCCAGATATGCCCCATCTCGTTAAGGTCAAGTGTATGGCGGCCACCATAATTCGTAGTATTCCAGCAGCCCATCAGTTGCTGATTAAAGGCATAAATGTAGCTACGGTAAGTTTCACTCACCTCCAGGTCACCATAAGTATGGAGTTGGGCAGTCGTGAGCTGTGCGTTGGGGTCAATGGTTGCAGCCTTTGAGGGATCGGTATTCATGTTCTCCATGTACTCATCGCTGCAAGAAGCAAAAGACAAAGTACATGCTGCCAACGCCATTGTGATATATGATTTATAGTGTCTCATTGTATATATCTTTTTTAATAATGTATTGGATAAATTGTATGGGGTCTCTTAGAATTTTACATTAATATTGAAGCCGTAGCTCTTGCGTGAAGGCAGTGAACCATACTCCATACCCATACCGGTGGTATTGTTGTAGTTGGAGTCCGGGTCAATGTTTGGAATATTTTTCCAGACAATGAACGGATTACGGGCTACAAACGATACTGTCAGTCCGTCTATTACATTCTTCAACCAGGTTTTAGGTAAGGTGTAGCTCAGCGTGATTTCGCGGCACTTTACATAAGAGTTATCATAGATGAACATAGAAGGCGCATTGCGGCAAACATTCATCCAGTACTTTTCTGGATTAATTATAATGTCGTTTTCACGATAGGTGCCGTCACCATTGTCAATCACACCCGGAGCAATGAAACCACCGGTCGGTATCCAGTCAGGAGAATCCTTGGCATAGCCTGCTGCCTGACGAGCCTCTTCGGACTTATACCATGCTTCGCGGCCTTCCAAAGTGGCCATGCTCTTGCCTGTTTCATGCGCGGCCCGAGCTGACATAGAATAAAGGTCAGCACCTACCTTCACATCAAACACGGCAGAAAGTGAAATATTCTTGTAGGAGAAGTTGGTATAAACACCGCCGGTCCAGTCCCAAGATGCATTTCCCAGCACATGGTTGCTCTTGTCGTACATAGGCAATCCGGTTGAGGGATCGATAAGAATATCACCATTTTCGTTACGCTGGAAGTCGGGACCTACGATAGAGCCGAAATTCTCACCTACCTTGGCAGCCACTTGTACGTCAAGCCATGTAGCCTTTTCCAGTTCAAACATATCCATGTCGTCCACCAGTTTCTTCACCTTATTACTATTCTTCGAGAAGTTGAAATTCAAATCCCAAGAGAAGTCTTTCGTTTGAATCGGACGAGTGTTCAAAGCTATTTCCACACCTTTATTCTCAATTTCACCCGCATTAATCAAACGATAGCCGTAGCCGGAAGTCGAGGAGCTGGCCATACCCATAATCTGATTCTTGCTAAGCTGGCTGTAATAAGTGAAGTCCAAGCCGATACGGTTCTTCAAGAATTTCAGTTCCAGACCCATTTCGAATGAATTGGTCTTGGTAGGTTTCAAATCCTTATTGGGGATAGTACCGTTACTGATATAACCAATAGTATAACCGGGATAAGCAAACTTAGACTTGGTATACACCAATCCGAGCTGATATGGATCGGTATCACTACCAACTTGCGCCCATGACATACGCACTTTACCATAAGGAAGTTTGTCACCCAACTTCAGCAACTCGGAGAATACAAAGCTACCGGAGAAAGAAGGATAGATATACATGTTATTACTGATGGGTAATGTGGAAGACTGGTCGCCACGAAGGGTTGCATCAAAGTAAAGCATGTGCTTCCAACCCAAGTTAACGGCACCATAAATAGAGTTAATCTGCTTACGATAACTGTAAGGCTCTACACTTACTTCATTGAAGCTCATCAAAGCCACCACATCGCGAATCTTCATGTCCTTGGCAGTAGTGACTATAGTCTGGTTATTCACTTTGTACAAGTTACCTCCCAATGTCGCATTAAAGTCGAAATTCCCCCAAGAGTTATTATAGAGGGCCAGAAGCTCGAAGTTATACATGCGATTACGGAAATTATTATTCTGCAAGTAACCGGATTCATATCCCGGCGTGGTAGGAGCCTTGTAGTCTTCAAAAGTAAACCAATTAAGCTCAGCTCCTGCTGTTCCTTGTACCTTCAGGTGTTGAGTGATGTTCCAGACAACCTTACCATTGAAACGGAATTGGTCTTTCTTAGAGCTGTTTGAGTTCTTGTAAACATCCCAATAAGGATTCACATTATAAGTCCATACCATTCCAGTTGGCATATTCACCACTGGCATCCTGATAAGACTTGAGCCATGCCTGGTCATAAGTGGTGGCCAAAGTCATTAAATTCTTTCCAATATTCGATTTGCTGTCTCCCAATGCAGGACGATTTTTCACATCTTCACGGGTATAGTTAACACTGAAATCCAAGTCAAACTTCCCGGCACTGGTATTGGCGCGCAAATTGAAGATGTCCCTGCTCATGTGAGTCTTTGGCACAATATCCTTATTGCGCATATCAGTATAGGTGAAACGAATACCGGTCTTGCCATTATTCACCCCGATGATAGCACTGTTAGTTGCAGTAAAGCCTGTGCGGAAGAACTGGGAAGTATTGTCAGGAACTATCAGGTAAGGACGTTCCACACCATCAAAATACTTAAGCATATTGGTACCGTCAGCTTTGGCACCCCAGCTCATGTTCGTATTAGACACCGCGTTAATGGGATAAGTTCCGTTGGCACCCATACCGTAGACCTGCTGAACATCATCCCATTTAGCCAACTGAGTATCAAAAGTCAGCGTTCCGTTGTATTCCACGCTAACCTTATCCTTATTGGCCTTTTGGGTCGTGATAAGAATCACACCGTGGCTGGCACGACTACCATAAAGAGCCGAGGCAGCAGGTCCTTTCAGCACCGACATGCTTTCAATGTCATCAGGATTGACACTGGAAATACCGTCACCAAGGTCAAAACCGCCGTAAGTACCGGCACTACCAAAATTGGTATTATCCAAAGGTACACCGTCTATCACATACAAAGGCTGATTATTACCAGTCATCTCTGTACTACCACGTAATATCACACGGGAAGAACCGGAAGCTCCACCTGCAGTCTGGGTCACTACCAAACCTGGAACACGGCCCGCCATTGAATTGATGACATTCGTTTCTTTGGCCTTGGTCAACGCTTCACCCTGCACTTCAGCCACACCATATCCCAGAGCCTTACGCTCGCGCTTAATACCTAAAGCAGTTACGACCACTTCACTCAGCATCTTGCTGTCTTCTTCAAGTACAATGTTCAATGGAGCATTACCAGCCTTTACTTCTTGCTGTTTGTATCCTACAAAACTGATGATTAATGTTGCTCCAGGTTTAACATTCAGACTGAATTTACCATCCAGGTCAGTAACTACACCATTGCTGGTTCCTTTTTCAACAACAGAGGCTCCTATCACCGGACCAAACTCATCATTCACAATACCTGTTACTTTGTTGCTTTGCTGTTCTATTGCAAAATTTTCAAATGAAGCAGCCCTCACTTGCGAAAAACCTCCCCACAAACAGAGAGTAAGTGTGCCGCAGAGTAACGTGTTTTTACATTTCTTTACTTTCATAATATTAATAATAAAATTTGTAAACCAGATTCTCGGTTAGGCCGCAAAGTTCATTAAAGTATCCATTCATCAGGTTTGAATCCCCACATATCAGGTTTGAATTCTTGCATTTTATCACAAGGCACTGATTTTCAATACAAATACTTTCAACAATTCGAACTTATTGGATTATTGTTTTGAACATTCACAGAGTTAATGTACTTTTGTACTCGTTAACCAACATTGCATAGCAAATGTATATCTGCACTAAACAAACTCTACAGACTCTGGTCTTGCTTTTCTTCATGCTGTTCTCAATCACAGCCCATGCAGACAAGCATATCCAGCGTTTTTCCAGCCTACAATTTGGTACAGAAGAGGGGTTGAACAGTCTACGGGTCTTTTCCATCGCAACAGACAAGTCAGGAGCTATATGGATGGGCACACTTGATGGAATCAACCGTTTCAACGGGCGCTCGATGAAAAGCTATAAATTAGGGACCAACCAAAGGTTTTCCGATGCCTCAGGAAGTACTACCATGTTAACCATAAGCCCCAACAATTCACTTTATGCTTATAATAACGTAGGACGGATTTACAGATATAACCTGCTTACCGATCAATTTGAGCTCTACCTTGATTTAGCCGAACATATTTATATGGGCCTGGTTCTCCATTACCTTTTTATTGACTCTCAGGAACAGTTGTGGATAGGGCTCAATAGCGGTCTCTACTGTTGTCTATTAGGTGAAACGCCCCAACTTATTGATTCCGACTGCCATGTGACCTATATCACAGAATTACCTCAAAGTATGGCCATAGGTACCACATGTGACTTACGTATCTATTCCAAGGATAGGAATTTATTACAAAAACTCTGCCCGGACACCTATGTACAAAGTCTCCTACCACTTCCAAACAAGGAGATATTATTAATAGGTACTTTCAACTGTGGAGTGAAAAGTATCAGTCTCAGTTCATGGCAAGAGCAGCCTGTCAAAAACGGTTCTCTCCCTCACACTCCTATCCGTTCCATGATAGAAATGACACCGTCCACCGTTTTATTGGGTTTTGATGGAGATGGAGTGTACACCTACAACTTATCCAGCGGCGAAGCGGAGCCACTCTTCACGCGCACCAACCGGATGCTTACTGCCATGGGAGTGTATTCCCTATGCCGAGATTGCGAAGACAATATATGGATAGGGACTTATACCGGCGGGGCATTTCTCATGATGCCCGAGGAAACCAGTACAACTTTACTGAGACATCGCAAAGGAGAAGAACCATCCTTAGCCGATGACAATGTAAATGCATTCTGCGAACAAAGCAACGGTGAATTGTGGATTGCCACCGATAATGGTATCAGCATATACAATCCCCCAAATAACCGATGCAGGCAGATACTTCCAGGCAATGTGGTATTAAGTATCTCCATCGATTCCCAGGATATCATCGCTGCAGGCACTTATGGCAATGGAGTCTTTCTTCTCAACAGCCAGGGAGAAATTTTACATCATTACTTAAGCACCAACAGCAGTTTGCCTTCCGACTACCTCTCTACAGTACAGTTTGATACAGACAGAGATTTATGGATAGGGACAATGGACAACCAGTTGCTGCAACTGGAGCACCCTACCCGGCAGTGGAAATCGTACAACGTAATTAAAGCACGTTGCATAGCACAAAAGGATGCACATACCATTGCTGTAGGCACAGTGGACGGCTGGTACTGATAAACAAACAAACAGGGAAACAGGCACATATATTTAAGAGCACCGACAACAAAGGGGAGGATTTCAATGCTTTCATTCAATCCATAGCATTTATAGACGATGAACAAGCATGGCTGGGAAGTGATGGCGGAGGCCTTTATTTGTGCAATCTGCAAACTCTTGAAAAAAGGGCTTTCTCTACCGAGCAACGTCTGCCCTCCAACCGTGTAAGTGCCTTGCTCATCGACCACAGCAAGATGTTATGGATAACTACCGACCACGGACTGGCCTGCCTTCCCCCACAGCCGTCCATGCAGATATACAACCAAAACTTTGAGCATGTGATGTCGAGATTCTACAACCGTTCCGCCGCTATCCTATTGGCAGATGGACGTGTAGCACTGGGAAGCACCACCGGAGTACTGATTTTCAAACCCCACATTTCACTCACTTCCTATCAGGCCCCGTCTTTACAGCTCACCAACTTCCGGATAGACAATATAGACAGCAGAGAATCCACAGACATGCGTCCAGAGCTCATGCAAATGCTGGCAGATAGCACCATCACTTTATCATACCGACACAATTCATTCACAATAGGATTTGAATCAGTAAGTTTCCGTTATCAGGAAGACATTGCATACGAATACATGCTTGAAGGGTTTGACCGTGACTGGAACAAGTTGGAAAACAATGAGCAACTGCGCTACACGAATGTATCACCAGGCAAATACCAACTTTGCATACGGTCATACAGCCTCAACAGCGGGCTTATATTAAGCAACCGGACAACAAGCATCACCATCTGCCAGCCATGGTGGAACACTTGGTGGGCTTGGCTATTATATACCATAACCCTATGCGGTATTATAGGAGTGATTATCAAAAGCAAACAGCAACAGTTGGTGCGCCACTATATGAACGAAAAGATTGCCTTCTTCGTAAGCATAGCCCACGACATCCGTACCCCACTTACGCTTGTCAAAGCTCCTTTGGACGAATTGCGTCAGGATTCCACACTTCATGCAGACGCCATCCGGTCTATAGGGCTGGCACATTCCAATCTCAACAAGCTACTGGACATATTATCACAGCTACTTGATTTTGAACGAATAGACCATTCCAGTATGAACCCCAAAATGGAGGCTGTGCCACTAAAACAGAATATCGACAACCTCTTCACTATCTTTCAACCGCTCTGCCAGCAGCAACAGAAAACATTGCAGGCAAGCAGCATTGACTGCCTGTTGGGGGTGTGGGCCGACAGTAAATTACTGGACCGGATACTTACCAACCTTCTATCCAACGCTCTTAAATACACTCCTGCTGGAGGGAAAATCAGCATCGACGTGAAAGCCGAAGCTGACAAAGTACAGATTATCGTCAGCGATACAGGTATCGGCATCTCCCCCAAAGAACAAAAGAAACTGTTTACAAGTTTTTTCCGTGCCAGCAATGCCATCAGTTCCGGCACTCCGGGCATCGGCTTGGGACTATTACAAGCCAAGCGGTTTGCCACTTTACTGAAAGGGGACATCAAAGTCAACTCCATCGTAAACCAAGGTTCGGAGTTCATGCTCATACTCAACAAGGCCGCAGTCACAGCCTCCGCCGTGCCCACCGCCACTCCAATCACGAAAGATTTCACTACCACCGAAAACACCACACTTTGTGACTCGGACAAGGATACATTACTCATTGTAGAAGACAATGATGAACTCCGCCTCTATATGCGCCGTATATTTGAACCGGTTTACCGGGTCATAGACAAATCCAATGCGCAAGAAGCGCTGGAATATATGGAAACGCAATATCCCAGTTTAGTGTTATCTGATATAATGATGCCCGGTATGCCGGGTGACGAAATGTGCCACCGTATAAAAAGCACTCCTGCCACTTCAGGTATACCGGTCATACTACTTACCGCCAAGACCTTCAGGACATCCATCATAGAAGGATTGCAGAAAGGAGCCGATGACTACATAGCCAAACCTTTCGACATAGATATACTGAAAGCCAAAATTCAGGCACAAATAGAGAATCGCAGACGCCTACGGCAATACTATACACAGATTGCCCTGCAACATACCCTTTCGACAGACAAGACCATCAAAGAAATGCCTGTACAATCTGCCATGCCCAATAATGCGGACAGTGCCTTTGTGGAAAAAGCAACTCAAATCGTAAAAGATAACATAAGCGATTTTGAATTCGACATTGACCGGCTCTGCCGAAACATGGCCATGTGCCGAACTCTCTTCCACGAACGGCTGAAAGCTCTTACCGGGCATACTCCGCAAGACTTCATCCGTATTATCCGCCTTAAGCAAGCTGCCGCCCTACTGCAACAAGGAATACCGGTGACCGATGTTTCCATACAAACGGGATTTGTAAACTCCAAATATTTCAGCACTTTATTCAAGAAATATTTCGGTGTCCAACCCAGCCGATACACCGGGCAAAGAATGAATATAGGCTGATTTGTAGGATTTCAAACCTCTATATGCAGGATTTCAAACTATACATAACCCCATTGCCACTACCTTTGTCGCCATAAACCTATAAAACTGATTTTATGAACACAAAATTCATCTGTTTGAAGAATGTAATGGCAATACTATTGTCCATAAACATTTTGTCCTGTTCCAGCTCCAATTCCTCCATAGAGGAGTTGCCCTATCTCACCGTGAAAAGTGTATCCCCTCAGAATCTCGCAGCCGCCGGTGGAGAAATAACCATCCGTGTTTCATCCTATCCCATCGCAACAGCCCAATCCAATGCCGGGTGGATAACACTGAAATCAAATACTTCTTCCGATAATCTTACGTCATTTGCATTTACAGCAGAAGCCAATAAAGGGAATGCCCGTGAAGCCGGCATAACTATCACGGCCGGTGAAAAAGAAACCAGCATCATCATCACCCAGGCTGCAAATAATAAGCAAGAGAGCAAACCTGCCATAGACGAGAATCTTCCTGCCGTAAAAGTGGCAAAGGAGTTGGGGCTCGGATGGAATCTGGGTAACCAGCTTGACGCCCATGTAAACGAAATAGCCGACGAAACCTCATGGGGCAACGGTAAAGTTACACAAGAGACACTCTTGAAAGTAAAACAAGCCGGATTTACATCAGTCCGCATCCCCGTTACCTGGTTGGGAAAAGTGGGCGAGGCCCCACACTATCATATCGACACGGACTGGATGAACCGTGTAGCCGAAGTAGTGGAATATGCTGAAAAAGCCGGGCTGAAAGCCATTATCAACATCCATCATGACGGACACCGCCACATCCACGAAGACGGTTTTGATGAGCACCGCTGGCTTAATATCGTAGAAGCAGCACAAAACAAAGACGTAAATACCGCTATCAAAGAGCAACTCAAATCCATGTGGACACAAATAGCCCAACGTTTCGAGAACAAAGGCGAGTTCCTCATTTTTGAAGGCCTCAATGAAATTCATGACGGAAGATGGGGCTCTGGCACCAATACCACCGATGGAGGCAAACAATATGCCACACTCAATGAATGGCAACAAGTTTTTGTAGATGCCGTCCGTGCCACCGGCGGTAACAATGCAACCCGCTACTTAGGTATCAGCGGCTATTGCACAAGCCCTAATCTTACCATAAAACACCTGCAGCTCCCAACAGACCAAGCCAAAGACCGTCTGTTAATATCAGTACACTACTACGACCCTGCCACCTTCGCATTGGAAGATAAATTTGCAGAGTGGGGACACACCGGCGCCCCCAGCAAAAAAGAGAACTGGGGAGACGAAAAACATCTTGAGAAAATCTTTGCAGCATTAAGAACCGCTTACGTAGAAAAAGGGATTCCCGTATACATTGGAGAAATGGGGTGCGTACACCGCAACAACAACCGTTCTGAAACATTCCGCAAATACTACCTAGAATATGTATGCAAAGCTGCACGCACCAATGGCATGGCCGTATTCTATTGGGACAACGGCAATGCCGGCGCCGGACAGGAATGTTCCGGGCTGATGAATCACGCCACAGGAACTTATGTCAACAATGGAAAGGATGTGATAGATGTCATGACCAAAGGGTATTTCTCCAATGACCCTTCATATACATTAGAAAGCCTATACAATAACGCTCCACAATGAAAGTTCGACAATCTCCCACTTAGCAACAAAAGGGGAAACCGGGTAGCACCCTTTCCGTGTTATAGCCTCCTCTGAATATCCTCGTTACTGTTCCGCTGACCCTTACTACGTATATCACCACCGAAAGTATAGGATACACCGATACGGAAACTGGCAAAGGCAAACTGATTGTCGGCAATTATCTTCAACCCGTTGGACATGGTTTCCAATTTGGAATGGCTGACAAACAAATTGTTGACATTCAGGCTGAGGCTGAGCTTATTGTTCAACAACCGATAAAGCATACCTGCACTGACGCTGTAAGTGGGCTCATCAGATAGATGCCCTGATACTGACGGGAAGAATAGGAACCGGACAACGTGGCCAGAAGAGTCTTCTTTTCATTGAAGAAGAAAGTGTTGCGCAGACTGGCGTCATAAGCCCATCCTTTCTCCTCGGGAGAGGTGGTGACAGCGCTGGAGGTAGTCCGGCGATAGCTCACTCCATGCTGGGCGTAAGCTTGCAGCCATTTGGTACGGAAAGTGTACGAATTGTTAAGCCCGAAAGCATGCGTCTTCATGAAATTCTCCCAAAGGAAAGAAGTCACATTCGTTTCGGCATCCAAGTCCACAACCTGGAAGAATACATCGTCCGAATAAGAATAATAAGCGGAAACATTGAAGTTGTTCTTCAACGTATATCCCAGTTCTGCATTGTAAGTGTAGCTGGGTTTCAAGTCCTCACGTCCGCAGGCATATGTATATTTGTTCTGATAGAACGGAAAAGGATTGACCATATTCTGCGACGGACGGGAGATGCGGTTGGAGAAACTGAAGTTCAGCGCATGCCCGTCTGTAGGCGAATAAAGCAGATAGACAGTAGGGAACAAGCGCGTATAGTCGTGCTTGTCCTCCGTATCCTTCGCTTCGGAAATACCGGTAGTGCAGGTGTGCTCCATACGCAAGCCCAACTGCATGGAAAAACGTTCGGAATATTCACGGCTATAATCAGCATATAAGGCATAGATTTGCTCCTTGTAACGGAAATAATCATCCTGCACCAGCGTAGGGTCCGACGTATCGTAATTGATACCGTTGCGAGTGTTGGTAAAGGAGACCTTGGCACCTGCCGTTATCTTGTACTTTTCAAAAGGAAGGATGAAATCAAGAGCGGAGGAGACTACATCCACCTTGCGATGTTGCAGATAGTTGTAGTCGAAGTTTGTACCCGGAATCTCCGTACCGTCAGGCAGGAGGGTTTTCGAGAGAAAGCCCATATTTTCGTCCCGGTTGTCACGCAGGTAATCCACATCCCAAGTCATTTTCTTGCCTTTGTCATCCCAGACTTATCGGTATGAAAATTCAGATTGAGGCGGTCGGAACTGGTATCCTTGTCACTGTTGGAGTACAGCAAAGAATCCAATACGGCGGTAGAGGCATCGTAAACTTCCGTCCATGAAAGGGCGTTGCCCGGTTTGGGAGCACTGTGATTATAGATGGCCTGCATACCTACAGTCCAGTCCCGTTCCAACGATACGTCCACACCTCCCTGAAGGTAGAAGCTATTCATGTAATTGGTGTAGTCGGCACGGCTGTTCCAGGTGTTCTGCGGAAAATAGCGGTAATTCTTCTCACGCGTCTCATAGTTGCCTGCGTAGTACCCCCGTTGAGGAAGGATGACACGCGCCCCTTGCTGAGGTTCAGGCTTACCCCGCCATATCCGTAATTGTCCTTTTCACCAGCGCTGTAGGAAGCGGAAGCCGTACCACCCACGTAATCTTTGGGGCGTGACTTCAAGCGGATATTGATGATGCCTGCATTTCCGGCGGCATCGTATTTGGACGGAGGCGTGGTAATCACCTCCACCTTCAGTATCTGGGAGGCGTCATAGGAACGGAGGTAATCTATCAGTTCATCTCCTGACAGCTTCGTCTCACGGTCGTTGATATAAACCTTGATACCCCCTTTACCTATAATACCAATACTGTTTTGTCCAACCTGCAGACCGGGCACTTCACGCAGAAGGTCGAGTGCACTGCCTCCGGCAGAGGCTATGGTATTATGTGCATCGAACACTACCCTATCCACCAGACGCTTGATAACGGGACGCGCGGCCGTAACGGTCACTTCGTCCAGCAAGGCAGAAGAAGATTTCAATGTCAATTCGCCAACGTTTTTGTTTCCTTGCAGCACAACGGGAACGTAGAGGTCTTCGCTGCCGATAAGGGTAATATGCAACAAGTATTCTCCCAGTGGCTGGTCAAAGGAAAAACAACCTTGTGTGTCGGTCAGCATACCGGTAATATAGATACTGTCTTTTGCCTGCTTCAGCAGCACATTCGCCACCTCTACCGGTTGGCGGTTCTCGTCCTGCACACAACCGGAAAGCCGGTAAGTCTGAGCAGGAAGCAGAGTTGCCATACTTGCCAAGGCCACCCATACCATCACTCTTTTTCTAACGTTGTTCAGTAGTTTTTCTTTCATCATGCGTTTGATTTCAATATTTCACACCTTGTATTTCGCTGATACAAAGGTAGGGGTAAAACATGCCTCAAACGGTCTATATCGAGGAATAAAAAGTCTATATTCCAAAACTACAAATCACTACATATCAACACTTTAATTTCACAAAAGTCTATATTATGCCTTTTCCGGTCTATATGCTGCCTATAAACTCTACGATGCCTTCCTTCTCCCCCATCCCCAGTTTCTTGCGGATATTCGTCTTTCGCTGGTAAATGGTAGGAATGCTCTGTTGTATCACCACACTAATCTCCTTCGTCGAGAAGTCCGCACAGAGCAGGCAGCAAAGCTGCTTTTCTTTGTCAATGAGCACATCGCCAAAACAGCTGTCCATCTTTGTGTAGAAGTTATCATAAATCCGGTCTATGATAGGATACAAGTCCTCCCATACCAGCAAACTCTCTACCGGCAGTTCATGGCTGGTAATACCCGAAATGCGGCGAAGCAGCTCCTGATTCTGTGAGGTAGGTTGTTTAGCCACCAGCCGTATCATGCCTAATTGCTGCAACAGTATTTTCCGAAAAAACTGCCCGTCTTCCCCTTTCGACTGGTTCCTGATCGCATCTTCCAGCAACCGGGTCAGTGTTTCCGCCCGTTCTTCCGCTTCAATCAACCGGTTACGCCGGTTACGGATATAAAGGGACACACCGCCACCTGCAAGCACCAGTACCAACAGTGCCAGCAACAAATTCAGTTGTGCCTGCTTCCGTTCCACCGTCAGAATCAAGTTGGCTTGCGAAAGCGTCTCCTTCGACTCGTCCTTACGCCGGACAGTACTCTGCAACGCAGTAAGAGCATTGGCTACAGAATCATTATAGCGCGCCACGTCCAGCACATCAAACGTACGGTGACGTGTATAATCTATCAATGCCCTATATACCGCCACCATATTCTCTTCCGTCAGAAACCGGTTCCGGCCCTCGCCACGTTTCCTCTCCTTATTCAAATAGTATTCCGCCGAATCAAGCAGCCCTTCTTTCAAGAACACTTCCACTTTCACCAGATCTCCCATACGCAACTGCACCGGGTCGACGACATACTGCTCCATACGACGAATAGTAGCTATTGCACCGGAAGGTTCATCAAAAGAGTAAGCCTGCATCTGGGCATAGTTACGCAAATAATGCACTATCTTACTGGTATCTTCTGCCTCCACTGCCAGTTCTATGCTGCGCTCCATGTAATAGGATGCAGAATCATTCTTGTTCAGCCCCATGGCAATTCCCATAGAGAAGAAGCTTCCGGCTCTTGCGTCCAAAGCTATGGCGGTACGGAAAGTTTCTATCGCTTTCTCATAATCTTTCCAGACATACACATACCAGTATGCCTTATCAATCAGCATATCAGCCATTCTTCCCGTGTCCTGCAGCGCCTTGGCCAAAGCTACGCCGCTGTCAATGGCAGCTATACACCGTTCGTGCTCTTTCAGCCAATACCAGTACCAGGCTTTCAACTGATAGGAAAACAGATTCTTCGCCGTGTCGTTGCGGAAGACGTAATAATCGGAAGCAGGCAATATCAAGGAATCTTCCGCCATCGAGTTGTGCCGCTTATAGTGCACATAAGCATTCAGCCATCCATACAACAGCCTCTCCTCATCCGAAAGTTGCGATGGCCTCTCTATCTGTACCAGCAAGGCATACACGCTGTCCACATTCATATTCACCTGCTTTTCTGCCAGATGTAACAGATGTGCTCATTCATCTGCCGGCAGGCAACAAGGCACAGCAACGCAAACAATAGTCCAAGGAAAGGTAATCTATTCATAATATAGGAGATATAGTTTTTTCTATCATTTGTCTGCAACCGCAGTTTCCAGTTGCTTCAGCGCCTGCTCCAACACCGAACGCGGGCAGCCGATATTCAGCCGCATAAATCCCTTACCCGGTTCACCGAACATGGTGCCGTCATTCAGTGCCAGGTGTGCCTTGTCCACAAATAGTCTCACCAGTTCCTCCTGAGTCAGCCCCAATCCCCGGCAGTCCAGATAAATCAGGTAAGAAGCCTGCGGACGTATCATGCCGATGCCCGGAATATGCTCGCGCAGGTAGTTCTCCGTGAAATCGATATTGCCCTTTATATAGTCCAGCAGCTGTTCCAACCATTCCTCACCATGCATATAGGCAGCAGCCGCACCGATATAGGCCAACATGTGCCCTTCGCTGAACTCGCCCGCTTCCATGAACTCCTGAAAACGGTGGCGGATGTCCTCATTGAGGATAATGGCGTACGAACTTCCCAATCCCGGCATATTGAATGTTTTGCTGGGTGCCATGAAGGTGAGGGAATTCTGCGCGGCAGCCCCCGAAACAGTAGCAAAAGGATGGTGTTTGTAAGGTGGCAGAGTCAAGTCGGCATGAATTTCATCGGAGATGACAAACGTATGGCTTTCCGTACAAATATCAGCAATCCGGCGTAATTCGTCCACCGTCCATACACGCCCGCCCGGGTTATGGGGATTGCAGAGAATCAATACTTTGCATCCTTGTATATCCTTACGGAAACGCTCAAAGTCAATCTGATACTGTCCGTCTTTCAGGTCGAGCGGAGAGTAAACCACTTCGCGCTTCATGCGTTGCGTCACCAGGAAGAAGGGATGATAAACGGGAGTCATCACCATTACCCGGTCGCCGGGATTGGTGAAGCATTGCAATGCGAAGGCTTGACCGCGGACAATGCCGGGTACAAAAGTCAGCATCTCGCGAGTGACGTCCCAACCGTGGCGACGACTGAGCCAGCTACAAATGGAAGTATACCATTCCTCACACGCAGACGTATAGCCCAGCACTTCATGTTCAAGACGCTTCCGCAAGGCTTCCATCACAAACGGGGGCGTGCGGAAATCCATATCCGCCACCCACATGGGGAGGAGGTCATCGCGTCCCCATACACTCTTCACACCGTCCCATTTCACGGAGTCGGTACCACGGCGCTCTATTACTTCATCAAAATTGTAAGTCATATGCTTGCTTTTTTATAATTCAACGCATCAATTTGTCTTGTTTTTATACGACCCATTACCGCCACCTTATTTTTGTAAACAATAATCATATCGGGAAAAATATAAATACCACCACATCCCACACTGCATGAGACAAGATAATAGCGGCAAAGCGGTTCGGAAAGAAACGGTAAAGCGCCCCCCATGCCGCCCCCACCACCAGAGCCGCCATGACCAGCATGAAGTTGCAGGAACCGGCATGCACCAGTGCATAAATCAAAGTAGCCACCACAAAACCCGCATTCGGATTCCAGCGTTTGGAAAGCGTGCGTTGCACATAGCCGCGCCAGAAAATCTCTTCCGCCGGCCCTATCAGCAACAGCAGCAATGCTGCCAGCAGCCAAGGAGACTCTCCCTCTTTCATCCCATAAATGGAGTCCACCTGCGGACGGGCAAAATCGAACATCCAAGATGACACCTTGTCTCCCAACCAGAAAACGCCCCACAAAGCAACAGCAATGCCAAGTCCCAGCAAGACATTCGGCAAGCTCCACTTCACCTCCCGCCACCAGCCGGGATTGAACAAGGTGGCAAACACGGACAGTGTGAGCGCAGAACCGGTCATCATCCACCAGAAATTCACGAAAGGAGCCGTCCAAGGCGAAAACATGACCGTCCACAGCACGGCAGCCAGCAGAATGGTAAAAATCAGCTTCTTCATGACAGCAGACCGGCTACAACGAACGACAACGTGAACAGCAGACTGAACAACAACTGGAGTTTTGCAGTCATCTCATCCAGACCGGCTATGGCACTTTCTCCCTTTCCGGGAAAACGGGACACCACCCGTACATTGCCTATGGCAGGAACCAGTGCCGGCATCACCAGCAGTCCATAAAGGAAGAGTTCCCGCAGCTATCAAGCCGGCTATCCAGCCAAAAGGAAAAAGGACTTCGGCACAATAAACGTACATCGACGCCTTTCCTCCCAGCTTCATGGCCAGTGTCTGAATCTCTGCACGGGCATCGGTACGCATATCCCGTGTATTATTGGCATGCAGAATGGCCACCGTAATCAGTCCCACCGGCAGAGCTATCCACAAGACATTCCAGTCAACTACTCCCGTAGCCACATAGCAGGTGCCCAACGTCGGCAGCAAGCATACGCCAAAAAGATGACGACATCGCCCAACGCACGATACTTGAGCGGTGGATAAAGCAACGAGCAAGCTGCACCGCCTATACCTATATACAACAGCGGCAAGCCGGTACGCCACAACAAGCCGATACCCGCAACAAGGGCAACTGCCAGCAATGCCATCGACAAGCGGTATATCTCACGCGGGGTAAACATCCCATCAGTCAGTGTCTTGGCGCCAAAGGTATCCCTTGCATCGACCTTATGCTTATAGTCAAAATAATCACTCCAGGTATTCCCGGCAGCGTGAAACACAATGATGTTCAACAATGCCAGATACCGTTCACCCAGTTTATGTCCTGCCGCATCCAATACAGATATGCCAACGTCACCACCACCGGCATCGAAGAGGCGGGGAATGACCACGGACGCACCGCTATCATCCAATCTTTCAAAGAATGTTTCTTCATTTGTTATTTATCATTTATTTGTGCACAAAAGTACGAAATATCTTCGCTTTTTTAAGTAATTTCGCGCACAAGATAAAAGAACCCCTTATGATAAAAGCTCTGTTTTTTGACATCGACGGAACCTTGGTCAGCTTCAAGACCCACGAAATTCCCGTTTCCACTATTGAAGCGTTGACTGCCGCCAAAGCCAAAGGCATACATATCTTCATTTCTACCGGACGTCCACGCGTCATCATCAACAACTTGTCTGCCTTGCAGGAACGGAATCTGATAGACGGCTACATCACGATGAACGGCGCCTATTGCTTTGTAGAAGACACCGTTATCTACAAAAGCCCCATACCGACAGCGGAAGTGGATGCCTTGACAGCTTTCTGCCACGAACGCAACATCCCATGCATCCTGGTGGGAGAGCACGACATCTGCGTGAACCAGCCCGGCGAAGTAGTGGAGGAAATCTTCCACCGCCAACTCAAAGTGGACCCCATCGAAGCAAAGCCCTATACCGACAGCCATGCCGACAAAGCCTTCTTCCAGCTGACTCCCTTTATCAACGCCGAGGAAGAAGCAATCATCCTGCCCGCCGTCCCCCACTGCGAGATGGGCCGCTGGCATCCCGCCTTCGTAGACGTGACAGCCAAAGGAAACACCAAGCAGAACGGTATCGACCAGATTATCCGCCACTTCGGCATCAAGCTGGAAGAAACCATGGCCTTCGGCGACGGAGGAAATGACATCAGCATGTTGCGCCATGCCGGTATCGGTGTAGCCATGGGCAATGCCAATGATGACGTGAAAGCTGCCAGTAACTACACAACCACTTCTGTTGATGAAGACGGTATCGCCAACGCCCTGAAATATTTCGGCATAGTCGGGAATCCATCATAAATCTGAAATCTTTTGAGCTTCGTTCCCGATACCCAAAACAAAGAGTTTCAAGACGCCTTGAACCTCATCCAGTATACCCGTCAGTCCGTATTCCTGACGGGCAAAGCAGGTACGGGCAAATCGACCTTCCTGAAGTACATCTGCGCGAATACAAAGAAAAAGCACGTGGTGCTTGCACCGACCGGCATAGCCGCCATCAATGCCGGAGGCAGTACCCTGCACAGCTTCTTCAAACTGCCCTTCTACCCCCTGCTGCCCGACGACCCGAACTTCAGTCTGCAACGGGGACGCATCCACGAATTTTTCAAATACACCAAACCCCACCGCAAACTGCTGGAAGAGCTGGAATTGGTCATCATCGACGAGATTTCCATGGTACGCGCCGACATCATCGACGCCGTAGACCGCATCCTGCGCGTCTATTCCCGCAACCTGCGCGAGCCCTTCGGTGGCAAACAGATATTATTGGTGGGCGATGTGTTCCAGTTGGAACCCGTCGTCAAAGGAGATGAACGGGAGATACTGAACCGATTCTACCCTACCCCTTATTTCTTCTCTGCCAGGGTATTCGGCCAGATAGACCTTGTCTCCATCGAACTGCAGAAAGTATACCGGCAAACAGACAGCAAGTTCATCCATGTGCTGGATCACATCCGCAACAATACCGTCGGCTCTACCGAACTTCAGCTGCTCAACACCCGCTATGGCACCCAAATAGAGCAATCGGAAGCCGACATGTACATCACCCTCGCCACCCGCCGTGATAATGTGGACTACATCAACGACAAGAAACTGGCGGAACTTCCCGGTGACCCGGTCACCTTCTACGGCGAAATCATGGGAGACTTTCCCGAAAGCAGCTCCCCACCTCGCAGGAACTGGTACTGAAACCGGGCGCACAAATCATCTTCATCAAGAATGACTTCGACCGCCGCTGGGTGAACGGCACCATCGGCGTCATCAGCGGCTTCGACCCTATTGAAGAGACCCTCTACGTCATCACCGACGACGGCAAGGAATGTGACGTCAAACGAGAGTCGTGGCGAAACATCCGCTACAAATACAACGAAGAAAAGAAACAGATTGAAGAGGAAGAGCTGGGTACCTTTACACAATATCCCGTGCGCCTGGCATGGGCCATCACCGTCCACAAGAGCCAAGGGCTGACCTTCAGCCGGGTAGTCATCGACTTTACCGGCGGCGTGTTTGCCGGTGGGCAGGCATACGTAGCCCTCAGCCGCTGCACCTCGCTGGAAGGCATCCAGCTGAAAAAGCCCATCAGCCGTGCCGATGTATTCGTGCGTCCGGAGATTGTCAGTTTCTCCGAACGCTTCAACAACCGCACCGCCATCGACCGTGCCTTGAAGCAAGCACAGGCAGACGTTCAATACGTTGCCGCCGCCAAAGCCTTCGACAAAGGGGATTTCGGCACTTTCCTGGATGAGTTTTTCAAAGCCATCCATTCCCGCTACGACATCGAGAAGCCCAACGTGCAGCGCCTCATCCGCCGGAAGCTGAACATCATCAACCGTCTGAAAGAGGAAAACCGTGCACTGAAACAAGCAGCATTGGAGAAAGAGAAAGCCCTTGTAAAGTATGCCCGCGAATACATCCTTATGGGTGACGAATGCCTGAAGCATGACATGAAGGAGGCAGCCATGAAAAACTATGAGAAAGCCGTCACCCTCTGTCCCAAATTCAAAGAGGCCTGGAAGAAGATAAAGAAACTGGAGAAAGAGATGCTAAAAAGGTGAATCGCTTGTTTATAAGCCGATTATTATCTATTTTTGCATATAATATAAAACTCAAATCCATTTCCGCCATGCTTCTGAAACTTTATGAAAAAAATAACAATCCCGCCGACCTGCAGCAGGTGATCGACCTACTGAATGACGGAGGTATCCTTATCTACCCTACCGACACCATGTATGCCATCGGCTGCCACGGACTGAAGGAGCGCGCCATCGAGCGCATCTGCCGCCTCAAGGACATCGACCCCAAGAAGAACAATCTTTCCATCATCTGCTACGACTTGAGCAAGGTCAGCGAATACGCCAAAGTGGACAACAGCACCTTCAAGTTGATGAAGCGTAATCTGCCCGGAGCTTTCACCTTCATTCTGAACGGCACCACCCGCCTGCCCAAGATATTCCGTAACCGTAAGGAGGTCGGCATCCGTATGCCGGACAATTCCATCATTCAGGAAATAGCCCGCCTGCTGGATGCTCCCATCATGACAACTACATTGCCGCATGATGACAATGAGGACATTGAATACTGCACAGACCCGGAACTGATTGACGAGAAATTCGGTGATATTGTCGATTTGGTAATAGACGGCGGTATCGGCGGTACGGAAGGCTCTACCGTAGTGGATTGCACCAATGGGGAGCCGGAAATCATACGCCAGGGGTTAGGCTGGCTGGACGAAGGATAAATATTGAATTCCGGCCACAATTTCCAAACCTTTTCAACTTCTTTTATGTTTCTTTACTAAGAAATACAGGAACTTTATGAGCACAAAAGAACAATACTGGAAATATTCATTGATAGCTATCATTATCGGGCTGGGAATCATTCTTTTCAGACAAATAGCCCCATTCATGGGCGGTCTGCTGGGAGCCTTGACTATCTATATCCTGGTAAGAAAGCAGATGATGTATCTTTCCGACAAGCGGAAAATGAAGCGCAGCATAGCTGCCACCCTCATTACAGCAGAGGCAATTCTCTGCTTTCTGGTTCCGCTTGGGCTGGTGGTATGGCTGGCTGTGGTCAATCTTCAAAACATCAATCTGGACCCGCAAGCCATTATAGCTCCTTTCGAAGAAGCGGCCAACATCATTAAAGCCAAAACCGGCTACTATATCTTGGGGAAAGACACGGTGGCATACGTCATTTCAATTCTTCCCCGCATCGGGCAAGCCATCATGGGAGGTATCAGCAGTTTTGCCGTCAACATCTTCGTACTGGTCTTTGTACTCTACTTCATGCTGATAGGGGGCAAAAGATGGAACAGTACGTCAACGACCTACTGCCGTTCAATGATGACAATACACAAAACGTCATCCACGAAATCAACATGATTGTCCGCTCCAATGCCATCGGCATCCCCTTACTCGCCGTCATACAAGGAGGAGTAGCCATGATAGGCTACTGGATTTTCGGTGCTCCCAACATCTTGTTCACCGGTTTCCTGACCTGCTTCGCCAGCATCATCCCAATGGTAGGAACAGCGCTGGTATGGTTTCCGATAGCTGTCTACATGGCATTGATAGGCAACTGGTTCAAGCTATCGGGCTGGCCATCTATGGCGGTGCAGTCATTTCACAGCTCGACAACCTGATACGCTTCATCATCCAGAAGAAAATGGCAGACATTCATCCGCTTATCACTGTCTTCGGAGTTGTAATTGGCTTGTCCCTTTTCGGATTCATGGGTGTCATCTTCGGGCCACTGCTCTTATCACTATTCTTTCTGTTCGTGGATATGTTTAAAAGAGGGTATTTGGATGCAAGGGGGAAGACGACGGAATAAGTACTTAATAAAGCATGACCATAATAGGGTTACCTTCCTCTTCTACTCCCATTCTCCGTTGATTATCATCACTGAGTTCATCCGGTTGTAACAAAGCAAAAAAATGTCCATCCGAAGTGACTCCCCTGATTTGGATATGCTGATTATTCATTTTATCAAATAAGCTATCACCCTTTTGGCAAACAACAGTTTTCTTTTCCTTATGGTAAAATCCACAATATGACTGGCTTTCTTCTAAATATAAGCTTGTATGAAAATGGAAATAGATGTATTCTGCATTCTCCAGAATATAGTCTATGGCTATTTTCTTATCACATCCTTCTACATCCAATTGCTGCTGCTCACTCCAGTGCCACTCACCCAGTTCAAAAACCAGATATGGAGTAAGTCCCTGCTCTGAAATAGTATAGATAGTATCATTAAAAGCTTGTTTCACTCGGATGGCATCCTTAGATTTCCATAACGAAGGGCTATTGATTGCCGTATAATATTTCCGGTCACCAACAAATTCTGCCATTGCCAAGTCACCTCCATAAGCAACATTGCCCCCCAACAAATTTGAAACCGACAAAACCTCATCCATGGGAAGCAGGGCTGAATTCCATGTAGCAATACCGGTCAATGACATCGTATTTCTATCCATATAAAAGACTGATGGCGTCTCCGGAGAGAGTTTCATTTTATTATGTCCCCAAATTCTGTCCGCATCCATCAAATAGTAATTTTGGGACAGAATACAATTGACTGTATCTTGCAATCGAATTCTATCCTTATATTTCCCATCAAATCCATATAGTAGGAAATCATTATTCCATCCCAATAGATAAACGGTTCTCCGAACCGCATCAGCCCAAAAGCTCACTTTCCCCCATGAATCCTTTGCATATCCTTCCGGATCAGTACCTACGTGTCCAATATCCCGAATATACTTCCCGTTAGTACGGTCAAAAAGTTTCAGATTCTGATGGACAGAAGATACCAATATCGCACTATCCATAATTATGCACTCCGGATATTTTCCTATAATAGCCTGCTCATTAGTCTCCAAAGGAATATAACTTATGCTGGAAAACAAATTTTGTACAGATTGTCCTTCTGACAATCTACTCATGCTTCCGCAACATTAATTACATTGCCATCAATCTGCTTTTCGGAACACGAAGTTACAACCAACATCAATAATAAAAAGAATTTCCAACATATATCTCATACCATTCTATTCATTACTACTGAAAGTTAGTAAATATCACTTATCATACATTAATTA
>ENA-OUNI01000124-OUNI01000124.1-human-gut-metagenome-genome-assembly--contig:-NODE-124-length-31937-cov-4.032883_pt1 | contig 31937 bp, 44 predicted proteins | sample MGYA00242499_ERZ504580 | MGnify/ENA primary metagenome ERZ504580 (study PRJEB26092, sample SAMD00036315) | human gut metagenome | host: Homo sapiens | study: EMG produced TPA metagenomics assembly of... | reverse complement strand
AGATAATCATGTGTCTCGAATGATGAGTTGTGTGTCTGAATCAGGCATACAGCAATGTTTGAGCAGTGATCCGAAGCTCTCTCACAGTTTGTGATGTAATCTGTGAGGAATACGCCGAGTCTGCTGTCACATTTGCCCTTCTGAAGACGCTCGATATGATAATTTCTAATCTCCTTGGTGAGATCGTCAATAACCTGCTCAAGCGGCTCAACCTTGACTGCCTCTGTCAAATCGTTTTTGCTAAATGCCTCTACAGTGAGAGTGAGAATCTCGCGCAGAGCATTGTTGAGCACCGTGAGCTCTTTTCTTGCGTTCTTTGAAAATTCAAGCTTGTTGTCATCAATCTGCTTGGCAAGCTTTGCCATATTTATCGCATGATCTCCGATTCTCTCGAAGTCATTGATTGCATGAAGCATCTTTGAAATCTCGTTGTTGCCGCCCTCAGAAACATCCTTTCCGGATAAGTGAATGAGGAAGGTGTCAAGCTGATCCTCTAAGTAATCAAGGCGCTCCTCCATGACTTCAATATCATCAAACTTTGAATCTGAGTAATTGTCAAAGAGATCTAAAGCATTCTTGAAGCTGTCTCTTGCAAGCTCAGCCATCTCGTTTGTCTTCTCAAGACATTCTTTGACAGCAAGTCCAGGTGAGAGTAAAAGTCTCTCGTCGAGTACAACCTGTCCGTCTGCGTTGTCAGTTGTGACAAGCTTCTTAGCAATCTTTACAAGAGTATTGCTAAATGGCAGAAGGATAATAGTGGTAGCAATATTGAAGATTGAGTGGAATACCGCAATCATTACAGGAGAGATGCTGTCATTAAATAATGTCAGATCAACAGCATAACGTGCGATACAGTATACTACAAGTCCTATTGCTGTACCGAACAGATTGAAGCTGATGTGGATGATGGATACTCTCTTGGCGTTTTTGTTTACGCCGATTGACGAAAGCAGTGCAGTCACGCATGTACCGATGTTCTGACCCATGATGATCGGGATAGCCATGCTATATGAGATAGCACCTGTCATGGCTAAAGCCTGCAGCACACCAACTGATGCGCAGATGACTGGATGACTCCGGTAAATACAGCACCTACAAGCACTCCGAGGAATGGATTGTTAAAGGTGGTGAGCAGTCCGGTAAATTCAGGCATATCTGCGAGTGGTGATACAGCGCCGCTCATGAGCTGCATACCATACATGAGTACGGCAAAACCTGCCATGATGATTCCAACGTCCTTGCGCTTTTCCTTCTTGCTTCCCATAATCATAATCACACCGATAAGCGCGATGACAGGGGAGAAGTTCTCAGGCTTTAACATCGAGATGAACAGATTGTCACTTTCGATACCTGAAAGACTAAGAATCCATGCGGTGAGAGTGGTTCCGATGTTGGAACCATGATGACACCAACAGTCTGGGCAAGCTCCATGATGCCGGAGTTTACGAGTCCGACAAGCATAACAGTAAGTGCGGATGAGGATTGGATTGCAATAGTGACTATTGCTCCAAAAAATAAGCTCTTGATAGGGTTTGAGGTTACCTCCTTAAGTATCTTTTGGAGATTGCCTCCTGCGAGCTTCTCAAGACTGCCTGACATAACATGCATTCCGAAAAGGAAAAAGGCAAGTCCACCGCATAACTGCAATATAGAGTAAATGTTCATGTTTACCTCCGTTTGTAAAAATAATTTGTTTTACTATTTGCTCCAGTTATACATATTTAGTTTACACAAAACACATATAACATAACATAATTTTTACATTCTATCAATATAATCTGAAATTTTAATAAAAAAAGTGATATTCACTTTTGAACACTTTTGAAAACGTTTTAAAATTTATGTATATTTATGTTTTCTTGTGTTTACTTTTGAAGGAAAACGTTGTACAATTACAGTATAATAATTTAAGGTAATTATTCAGAAATTTACATTACAAGGTGGAGGTATATTATGTCAGACGTAAAAAGTGTTATTGAAAGCGGCAGGGCTGTGCTCGGAATAGAGTTCGGTTCTACCAGAATAAAGGCGGTGCTTATCGGGGAGGATCATGCTCCTATAGCACAGGTGCCATGATTGGGAAAACATGCTTGTGGACGGCATTTGGACATACAGCCTTGATATGATTTGGGAGGGCATTTCAGACTGCTACAGCAAAATGGCGCAGGATGCAAAGGAAAAGTATGGAGTTACCATCAAAAAGCTTGCGGCAATCGGTATTTCCGGCATGATGCACGGCTATCTGCCTTTTGACAAGGAGGATAATCTACTTGTGCCATTTCGGACATGGAGAAATACCATCACAGGTGAGGCTGCAGCAGAGCTTACTGAGGTGCTTGGCTTTAATATTCCGCAGAGGTGGAGCATAGCGCATCTGTATCAGGCTATATTAAATAAAGAAGAGCATGTATCAAAGATATCATATTTCACAACATTGGCAGGCTATATTCACTGGCAGCTCACAGGTGAAAAGGTCATGGGTGTCGGTGAGGCATCAGGCATGTTTCCTATCGATTCGAAGACCAGGGATTATGATGCGGCAATGCTTGATAAATTTGCAGCATTAGATAAGGTAAAAGAATATCCGTGGGATATAAGGGACATTCTGCCAAAGGTGCTTACGGCTGGAGAAAAGGCAGGTACGCTGACAGAGGAAGGAGCTAAAAGGCTTGATGTAAGCGGCAATCTGGAGAGCGGTATATTGCTTGCACCGCCTGAGGGAGACGCAGGCACGGGAATGGTCGCAACCAATTCTGTTGCAGTGCGCACCGGAAATGTATCAGCGGGCACATCTGTATTTGCTATGGTGGTGCTTGAAAAGGCGCTTAAGGCAGTTCATGAGGAGCTTGATATGGTCACCACACCATCGGGAGATGCGGTAGCTATGGTGCACTGCAACAACTGTACGTCAGACTTAAATGCATGGGTGGGATTATTCAAGGAATTTTCAGAGCTGTTTGGCATGGATATAGATATGAATGACATATATGGAAAGCTCTACAACAATGCACTTACAGCCGATAAGGACGGTGGCGGCCTTGTAGCCTTTAACCTTTTCTCGGGAGAGCCTGTCATCGGACTCAACGAGGGCAGACCTATGTTTGCCAGAAAGCCGGATGCAAGGATGAATCTTGCAAACTTTATGCGCACACATCTCTATGCAAGTCTTGCAACACTAAAAATCGGCTGTGATATTCTCTTTAAAGAGGAAAAAGTAAAGGTAGACACACTTTACGGTCATGGTGGTCTGTTCAAGACAAAGGGTGTGGGCCAGAGCATACTTGCAGCGGCCATGGATGCACCGGTTGCGGTCATGGAGACTGCCGGAGAGGGCGGCCCGTGGGGCATGGCAGTGCTTGCAGCATATATGGTGAATAAAGCAGATGGAGAGCCTTTGGAAAAATATCTTTCAGACAAGGTATTTAATGGCGAAAAGGGCATAGTAATGCAGCCGGATCCTGACGATGTAAAGGGCTTTGATGAGTACATAAATACATATAAGGCAGCAATTGAGGCAGAGCGTGCCATGGTAAAGGCACTCCCGCTGTAATAGCAGTAAAAAATAATAAGAGAGGAACAGAAAATGCTTGAAGAATTAAAGAAACAGGTTTACGAAGCAAACATGGAGCTCCCAAGAAGAGGGCTCATCACATATACATGGGGCAATGTCAGTGGAATTGACAGGGAAACAGGCTATTTTGTCATCAAGCCAAGTGGAGTGGATTATGATGTGCTCACCCCTGATGATATGGTAGTCATGGATCTTGAAGGAAATAAGATAGAGGGAAAATACAAGCCTTCGTCAGACACTGCAACACACTTAGAACTCTACAAAAAGTATCCGGATATCGGAGGAATTGTACATACGCACTCACCTGAGGCAGTTGCATGGGCACAAGCCGGCAGGGATATTCCGCTCTACGGCACCACTCACGCAGACTATTTCCTGGGCTCAATTCCATGTGCGAGAAATCTCACCACAGAGGAAATTAACGAAGCCTATGAGAAAAACACAGGTCTCGTCATCATAGAGACCTTTGAGAACAGAAAAATCAATCCTGTATACACACCGGCTGTGCTCTGTCAGAATCATGGACCGTTTGCTTGGGGAAAGGATGCGGCTGAGGCTGTGCACAACGCCGTTGTCCTTGAGGAAGTGGCAAAGATGGCCAGACTCACAGAGTCAGTAAATCCTGACGTGAAGCCGGCCCCGGACAACATAAAGGAGAAGCATTTCTACCGTAAGCATGGTGCTAACGCATACTATGGCCAGAACTGATTTGTAGCTGTTATATGTGGCTAAGTGCCGGTTTCCGGGGTGCACATGCTCTCGTGTTCGCTACGCTGCATCACTAAGATACTGTACGAATTATGCTTTTTATGTTTTCTATGTTTGACAAAACCGGCTTTTATGCGCCATCCGTGGCGCATAACGCCTTGCCCCACCGTCCATGGTGGGGCATTTTTGCGTGTGAAGCATAATTCTACAGTATCTAAGTGACTCCGCTATGCGCTCTCACAAGAGCATGTGCACCCCGGAAACCGGCACTTATGCCCATTACGAATTAAATAAATCCACAACCTAAGGGCCGTAAGCCCCGCAAAGCGGTGGCACACATGGACTCCCGTGAGAGCGCAAAGCGGAGCTGTTTAGTGGCTGTAGAATTATGCATAGAAACACAGAAATGCCCGGCCATGGAAGGCGGGGCAAGGAGAAATCGAGCCATGGAGGGCGAGTTTCGACGGTTTCGTCGAGCATAGAAAATGTAAAAAGCATAATTCGTACAGCCACTTAACAGCAAAGCGTAGCTCGAAGGGGAGTTCATGTGTGCCACCGCTTTGTGGGGCTTACGGCCCGTAGTATTAGCCATATTTTTTAAGGTATTTTGTGTTTACATAGCACAAAATGTGATAAATTTTTATGTAAAGTACAGTCTCAAATGACTGTAAATAAGACATAAGGTGGTTGATAGAATGGTACTGGCAGTTGAGATAATAGTCTGCTGCTTAATATTTGGCATATACAGAGTAATACGGATAAAGCGGGATCCGGCATATAAGATAAGCAATATGCCCGAGAAGCTGCAGAAAAAGGTCATGCATATGCGCGGCTACAGAAATCGGAATATCCGTATCATGACAGACTGGGAGAAGTTTGTAAAGAAGCTTCCGACACTTATATTCTGGACGATAGCGCTTGTCATACTGACATCGATAGCAGGGGCAACAAGCTTTTCAACGGGCTTTGTGTTTGCGCTTTTGATATGGATGGCAGTCCTATTGTTTCTTGAACTGGTAGTATACTGTGGCTGGTATGCACATACACCGAAGATGTGGATAAAGGGTACCGAGGATATGGCGAAAAAGACATATACCAATTATGCACATTATATCGGGCTGATACCACAGAGAGCTTTGATGGGAATAGTGGTTGCTATTATAGTGGGTCTTGTGATAGATATGATTCCAAGGCTTGACAACAACAATTATTCGCCGAAATATACAGAGATAGAGGATACCTTAAAGGCAGCCTGTGACAATTACATGATCCCGGGTATGGCTGTTGAGGTGGTAGATGCAGAGGGCGTGCTTTTCTCCGGTACATATGGGGATTGCAAGAGCCTTGACACACCGTTTATCACCGGTTCACTCAGCAAGTCGTTTACTGCGGCATGCATCATGAAGCTGTATGAGGGAGGACATCTGAATATTGACAGCCCGGTAAATCCTTATCTGGATGCAGCTGAGGTATTCAAAAATCCAAAGGATGCGACAAGGATTACAATAAGACAGCTGCTCAATCACACCAGCGGACTTGGCGTGTACCAGCATGTGGGAAATGCAAAGATTGTTGGCAAAAATGGAGAATATACCTATGCGAATGTCAATTATGACATACTTGGTCTTATAGTGGAAAAAGTATCAGGTGTTAGCTACAGCGATTATCTGACAGCGACATTTTTTACACCACTTGGCATGACTCACAGCAGCGCAGCCTATGCAAAAGCGAAGAAGGATGGTCTGATTACAGGCCACAACAATTATTTCGGTTTTTCGGTGGAAAGCGATGTGAAGTATCCGCTCAGCGATTCATGGTCCACTGTACCGGCGGGCTATATTGCATCAAGCGCAAATGATATGGGAAAATATCTTCAGATGTATCTGCGTGGCGGCTATGGAATACTCTCTGACAAGAGCCTTAGCACAATGTTTCGGGCAACAGTTCCTATGGATGAGTCCGGTGAGACAGGCTATGGTATGGGCTGGGTACGTTCGGATAAATATGTCGAGACAGTGTACAATCACACAGGTCTCACTGAGAACTATATCGCAGACATGTATCTGCTTCCGGAGAGCGGTGTGGGCGTTGTATTCCTTGCAAATACCAATGACTATATGGTCACAAACAATCTGATGAACAAGGTAACCTCAAAGGTTGTGATGACGCTTATGGGATATGCAACAGACGAGCTTGACCCAAAGGATTATGTCGATGCGCACCTGTTCTATGACCTTGTTTTTGCAGCATTTATATTGGTTGCGCTGATGGAGATTATCAAGTCGCACAAATGGAGAACAGACAATAGTGGAAACCTGATAGCAAATATTTTCCTGCATCTGTTTTTGCCGGTGGGCATAGTTATTGCGCCTATTGTCGGAGGTATACCATACTGGGTAATAAAGGACTATGTTCCTGATTTATTTATTGTGGCATGCCTGAGTGTAGTACTTCTTGCAATAGGTGGAGTATTGAAGCTTAAAAACAGAAGAAATTCATAAGACAAAAAGAAAAGCGTAAGAAATAGTAAATGCGGCTACTGTAATATGTAGCCGCATAATTTTTTGACCATAGCATCGTGGGAGGAGTCACAGCACACTCCGACAGTACATGAAGAGTATAAGCCGGAGGTTTTGACAAATTCATTGTCATCTGCTGAAAGCCTGATACCACAAGGATATTCCTTACCATCTATTGTCACATATGCAAGCCTGTCCTTATATTTTTCAAGGACGGCTTTATCCAGATATTTGCTTATATCTTCAAAGCAGACATTTTTGGCGTAATAATCAAAGGTCTTATCATCCATAAAGCATATATCGTATTCGTTAGAAGCAAAGTATGCTGTGAGGACTGCCATGTTCTGATAGTCTAAGCCGCTTTTGTCTACATCGACACAGATATTTTTGTTTAAGGCAATTTCATCCTTTGACAAATCATAGCCGTTATCTGTGAGAAAGTCATTGAAAATATCGGCGCCGCTGTCCTCTGTGGTGCTGTTTTCTACATTTACGCATAATACGCTCAAAACAGTATTTTTCTGCGCAAGCCGGCCGCAAATAAAGGTTGTGACTGCTATGATTCCGATGATGACAAGAAATATCGGTATTTTGTAATAGTCCCATATATATTGTATTTTCTGACTGAATGTCAGTTCCTTAAAAGGTGTCTTTTGTTCCATGATTTTATCTCCCTATGATATGATGTGCTGTAGTTTAAAAATATTATAAGGTAATTTATAGAAATTTACCAATAAACATTCTATTAACTGCCTTTTTCTTTTTAGATTATTATGCTATAATGAGCCAAAACACAGATAATACAAAAGGAGAATAATATGAAAGCGAGCCACAGAAAAGATGTTATAATCGCCAGACTGATTTTTGCAGCAATATGTCTTTTTCTTATTGCCCTGATTGCTACAATAGTGATTACCGTTACCTCAAAGGGCGGCAAAAAAAGGAGCAGGACAAGGTACAACAGAATGCAGTTAGCGAAAGTGAAACTGACAGTGCCGGCGATAGTGATACGGAGATAGCGCCATATATCTGCCACAGCAGACTACAGAGGGAACCGAAAAAACTTACGTCACTACTACAAGCAGTGTAAACATGAGAGAGAAGCCTGATAAAAACGCAAATATAGTTACTGTTATAGGACAGAATGTGAAGCTTGAGTTTGTATCAGAGGACAATGGATGGACACAGGTTATCTTCCAGGGACAGACAGGCTATGTCAGCTCTGACTACGTCAAGTCAGATATGGCTGACAGCACTACAGACAGCGGCACATCAGGTGCGGCAAATAGCGGGGCTGCCAGTCAGGGTACAGCAGATGGCAGTACAACAGGAGCTGCAGATAGTGCTGCACAGTCACAGTAATAGATACGTGGTGAGGTAATGTATATGACAGGAATTATATGGGCATGTGCTGCAACATTTATTGCAGCATGTGTGCCTATTTTGGCCAAGGTTGGAACTAAAAAGACAGACCCGGCGCTGGCGGGAAGCATTGCCGGGATTGTTTTATGTGCGTCTATATTTTTTTACAGGAAAGATAATATAATGGGAAGCAGCCTGATTGCACTCGGCCAAAGGAGCGTTATATTTATACTTCTGGCAGGGCTTGCAACAGGGCTTTTTGGCATCTGTTTTTTTAAATCCATACATGAGGGCTACACATTTCAGGTTACAGCTATAGTTAAATGCAGCTATATAATCACGCTTGCAGTGGGATTTTTTCTGTTTCATAACACTCCTGACACTTTTGACTATATAGCGATTGCACTCATGATTGCTGGAACGGTTATTTTAAATCTGGATGGAACCGGTATTTTGTTTGCGCTTCTTGCTGCAGTTTGTGCGTCGGCAGCACATATTCTGGTGTCACTTGGCGGGATACAGCCGGATAAGGGCTTTATTGCGTTCTGGTGTGTATTTATAGGAACGCTGGTGCTTATTATATTTACTATTGCGACAGGAGGCATGAAGAAAATCAGATCCATGTCATTTGTTGATGGTATATGCCTGATTCTTGCAGGCATTGCATACCCGTTAGCATATGATTTTTATGGCAGGGCAGTTTCAATGTCCGGCAGCTATGCAGGGTATATTTTTAATTTGACGATTATTGTGATGATGATATGCTCCAGCGTGATACTGAAGGAGAAGGTATCGGGAAAGAAATTCCTGGGCGCATGCATTTTTATTGCAGCATTGTTTGTTATAGCATGCAACTAATAGCTGAATATAGCATATAATGATTAAAAAGAGGTTTTTTGATGTTACCTTTTTATAAAACATTTCCGTTTATGGATTACTATAAAAATGAGGAGGCATTTGCAAAGGACCTGGGATGATAAAGGATATGTATCCGCTTGATACGGCGATGATACAGTCCGCAGTAGAGCAGCGCATGGATGAGCTGGAGTATGAGGGCAGCTTTATCTATGATGAGGTGCCTGACAGGCAGCGTCTTTTCGATGAGGCAGACAGGATTGCCGGCAGATTTATCTCAGAGCAAAGCAGCAGGTGCTTTATCTGTACAATAGCGGGCATACTTTTTAACTGTGAACTCTGCAGACGAAGATGCAGATACAGAAGGTACCAAAGATTCTGGTAGATATAAGGATATGATTTTATGAGTAAGAAAGTGATAAAGCCGATAGTACTTATAGTAGTATTTATTGCAGCATTAATTACATTTTGCATAACTACAAACAAGGGAAATAAGGATATGACCACGAAGCAGGCGGATGCAACGCTGCCGGTTATGTCATTTAATCTGGATAAAATAAAGATAAACACCCTCCATGGATATACTACTGAGATGGATCCGACAAAGATGCGCGATTGCGTTATTCCAATTTCGGATGACAGGAAGCTCTCATTATCCATTTCAACATATGGCATGGCTGTTGACAGGATATCATACAAGATCAGAAGCATGGATGGCAAGAGGCTGGTGGCCGATGACGAGATATCTTCTTTTTCTAATAAGGATAATACTATTCAGGCGGACGTAAGCATGCCGAATGTTATGGATGAAAATACTGAGTATCTTTTGGTGTTTACCATAACAAGCGGTCAGGATAATGTATATTATTACAGCAGGATTATGCAGACTGACGGAAAGGCAGCTGCAAAGGTTGTCGAGTTTGCAAAGAAGTTTCATGATGAGACGTTTATAAAAGGATGACAAATCATTCTTTACAACATACATGGAGACAACAACCGGTGACAGAAATACGCTTGCATATGTGGATCTGACATCTACGGTGAGTCAGATTACCTGGGGCTCAATGGCCGCTGCACAGTATACGAATCCTGTCATAGCCCTAAAGGAAATAAACGATTCTTATGATGTGGTTACAATAGACTATGTGATGAGCTGTGTGGACGGTAAGGGTGAGACTGAGTATTACAATGTAAGAGAATATTTCAGGCTGCGCCAGACGGAAAGCCGTATGTACGTGCTCAACTATGAGAGAACGGCAAATCAGATTTTTAACAGTGAAAACAGCTTTATATCGGATTCAGGCAGCGTAATGCTTGGTATCAGAAGCAGTGAGGCAGAGTACAGGGCCAATGAAGCAGGCAGTGTGATATGCTTTGTCCAGGAGGGAGATTTATACTCCTATGATATCAACAATGGAATGATAATCAAGGTATTCAGCTTCAGGGACGCTGAGGGCATTGATGAGCGTGAGAACTGGAATCATCACGATATAAAGATTGTCAGTGTAGACGAAGCGGGCAGTATTGATTTTGTGGTATACGGATATATGAACAGAGGCACCCACGAGGGAGAGGTGGGAACCGGTGTGTACCATTATGACGGTCTGGCACATACTATAGATGAGGAAGCGTTTATTCCTTCTAAGACATCATATGAGGTGCTAAAGGCTGAGATGGGCAAGATGCTTTATCTCAATGAGAAGAATGAATTCTATCTCATGATGGATGACAGTCTCTATAGGATTAATTTAGGCTCGATGTCAGTAAAGAAGGTGGTTGAGGGCTTGTCCACAGGCTCTTACTGCGCATCGGAGAGTAACAGATACTTTGCATGGGTGGATTCTGCAAATCAGTACTCATCAAATACCATAAAAGTGATGGATTTAAAGAGTGGCAAGACCTTTGAGGTCAAAAAGGGCGACGACCAGTATCTACGTCCGCTTGGCTTCATAGGTGAGGATTTCATATATGGACAGGCGAATGCTGCTGATGTGGTCTCTGATGCAGCCGGAAACACGACATTTCCTATGAATGGCCTTATTATTCTTGATACATCTGACCAGTCGGAGCTTAAGACATATACCCTTCGGGCGGCTATGTCGAGAAAATTTCTGTGGATGGATATACGGTAACGATAGATCTGATTGCGCAAAACAATGGTGTGTATGCAGAAATCGGTCAGGATACCATTATGAACCGGGAGGCTGATTCGAAGCAGAAGATAGCTCTTGATACGAGCCAGTCCGATACAAAGCTGACGGTCAGCGCTATTAGTATAGCAGGTGGTAAAAAGCCGGATAAGCTGAAGCAGCTGACAGCACAGATGACTATAAATTCGCATGATACTGCTGTTGATTTAAAGTTTGATGACAATACAGTCCATTTCTATGTTTATGCAAAGGGGGATGTGATTTTTGCATCTGATAACATCTCGGATGCCATAAAACAGGCAAATGACAGTATGGGAGTGGTAATTGACTCAAACCAGCAGTATGTATGGATGAGGGCAAGAAAAAATGCAGTAAATGCATTTGCGAATATTGCATGTAATGAAATCGATAAGGATGCTGACAGTGTCGTGAAGTCAGTAAGTGCAATGCTTACCTACAATGATGTTACGGTAAGTGTGTCTGAGCTGATTGGAGCAGGCAGCAGTGCTGTTGATGTGCTCAAAAACAACCTGCCGGACAAGGAAATCCTGGATTTACAGGGAGTGTCTTCTGAGGATATTATCTTTTATATCAGCCAGGGCAATCCGGTATTTGCGATGACGGGAAATACGTCGGCAGTGCTTGTGACAGGATACTCTTCAAATGGAGCTTTATATATTTATAATCCGGATAATGGCGCAACAACATCGATGAGCTATGAGGATGCTGACAGAATGTTTTATAATGGTGGCTTGCATTTTATCACATACATGACAAAATAAACAGAATAATGTTGTAATAATGCCGATTTTGTGACATTAAATGTAAGCTCCTTAGGTAAAGTTTAACAGAAATTTTCATAAGGATTGAAAAGCGGTTACAATTGGGATATATTAAATAAGTATGAAACAGGTTTAATACTTTTTGTTTAAGGAGAACGTATGAGTAAGAAGAGTATTGTCGTTACAAAAGTATGTGAAGGTCATGATAATCCAATCGCAGAGCTTGTTCAAGTGGCATGCAAGTTCGATAGTGAGATTACATTGGAGAGTGACAATCGCAAAATCAATGCAAAAAGCATCATGGGTATTATGGCATTTAATCCTTCAGATGGAATGTCTGTTGATATTGTTACAAAGGGTGATGATGAGCAGGAAGCTTTAGTTGCAATTGAAAAATTTTTTAGTATGTGAATAATGAGCATGAGGAGGAAAATAGTATGCGTAAAAAGAATAACTCAAAGACAGTTAAGCAGCAGTAAAGCCGGTTGAAGTTAAAAAAGAGGAAACAGTGGCACAGCCGGTTTCAGAGCCTAAGGCTGATGCAAAAGCCGATGTAAAGGCTGAGGTAGAAAAAGCCGTAGAGAAGACAACCGAGAAGGTTGAGAAGGCTGTTGAAAAGACAACTGAGAAGGTTGCTGAGAAGGCCGCTGAGGTTAAGGACACTGTTAAGAAGACAACAGCAAAGGCAGCAAAAGCTGCAAAGACAGCTAAAGAGGCAAAACCTGCAAAGAAGGAGCCGGTAAAGCCGGAGATTATTGTTCAGTACCAGAACAGCGAGGTTGATACAGCAGCTGTCGAGGAGCGTGTTAAGGCTCAGTTCGTTGCTGAGGGACACAAGGCAGGCTTCATCAGAAAGCTTAACATCTACATCAAGCCGGAGGAGTATTCTGCATACTATGTTATAAATGATAAGTTTTCAGGTCGTGTAGATTTATTCTAGTCAGACATTATTAGGGAATACATATTTTATCTAGCGCATAATAAAAGCCGATACATTTCGTGGAGACACGGTGTATCGGCTTTTGGTTTATGTATAGGTATGTATAAAAGCAGCTGTATGACAGTTTAAATGCATTATGAAATACTTAGTGGACAAACAAAAAAAGGGTAACAAAAAAGCGGGTGATGGGAATCGAACCCACGTATCCAGCTTGGAAGGCTGGTGTTCTACCATTGAACTACACCCGCATAGGAATATTTAATTTGTTGTATAATGCCCAGTTCCGGAATCGAACCAGAGACACACGGATTTTCAGTCCGTTGCTCTACCAACTGAGCTAACTGGGCTTGTCTCACAACAAAAATTATTCTACACGATTTGTCTGTTGATGTCAATATTAAAATCGAGAAAATTTGGATAGTTACAATAAACAAGAAATGTAGTATTAAAAACTATATAAAATAGAAAATGATATAATTTTACCTTGACATAAATACCATAAAGGGTTACTATGTGTATATGTTTGATTATCAAATAATTTGAATATCAAACAGAAAAGTGGAATTTATACATGTTCGGAGGTACATATTATGTTGAGAGAACTGAGAATCGGAGATATGGTTGCAAAGCTTCCTATCATTCAGGGAGGCATGGGAGTTGGAGTGAGTCTTAGCAGACTGGCCGGAGCTGTTGCTAAGGAGGGTGGTGTAGGAGTGATTTCCACCGCGCAGATTGGCTTTGAGGAGCCGGAGTTTGAAAAGGACCAGGCAAAGGCTAATTTGATTGCTATCAAGAAGCATATTAAGAAAGCAAAGGAGCTTGCCTGTGGACATGGAATGGTAGGAGTCAATATCATGGTGGCTTTAAAGCATTACAAGGAGCATGTTCTGGCTGCGGTTGAAGCAGGTGCTGATGTTATTATAAGCGGGGCAGGACTTCCAATGGAACTGCCTGAGCTGGTCGATGAAAAGTCACATACAAGGATTGCTCCGATTGTTTCTTCAAAGAGAGCAGCAAATCTGATTCTTAAAATGTGGGCACACAGATACAACCGCACAGCGGACTTTATTGTTATCGAGGGACCAAAGGCCGGAGGACATCTGGGATTTTCCAATGAACAGCTTGCAGATATGGAGCATATGGATTATGACAGCGAGATTAAGGAGATTATCAGCTGTGCAAAGGCATATGAGGAGAAGTTTAAAAAGCACATTCCGGTAATTGTAGCAGGCGGAGTGTTTACACATGAGGATGTCATGCACTGCATGGAGCTTGGAGCCGACGGAGTGCAGGTGGCGAGCCGTTTTGTGGCGACAGAGGAGTGTGACGCATCTGATGCCTATAAGCATGCTTATCTGAACGCGAATGAGTCTGATGTGCAGATTATACAAAGCCCGGTCGGAATGCCGGGGCGTGCTGTCAGAAATGAGTTTATCAGGGGTTTGGAAAAGAAAAAGCAGCCTATCACAAAGTGCTACAATTGTCTTGAGAAATGTAACCCTGCAACAGTGCCGTACTGTATTACGAAGGCACTGATTGCAGCGGTTAAAGGAGATATGCAAAACGGTCTGGTATTCTGCGGTGCCAATGTGGGCCGCATAAACCGGATGACTACGGTCCACGAGCTTATGAGTGAGCTTGTGGGAGCATAGGCAGTACATCCTCACAGTAGCAGCGAAGCACTTCACCTACACTCCATGCCTGCGCATAGCAGCCACGGCCGGTGTGAGGGGCATCGCCGTCAAATATCTCGCATATTGAGCCGATACAGTTGTTGAGCAGATGCTCCTTACAGGGTCAAGCAGCTTGTCAGCGCATAAAGCGGTCGCCTTCGTACGGCCGTTTACCTTTACATAGGCACTGATAAAACCACCGAGCAGAAAGCCCCAGGCTGTTCCCTGATGATAGGCATGGTCGCGCTTTGAGAGAGAGCCGATGTAAATCGGATGGTAATCCTTGTGGTCAGGATCGAGCGAACGCAGTCCGCAGCCTACGTACAGCTTATCCATTACCGTATCCACAATTGCTTTTTCACGCTCCATGTCAGGCATGGTAAATGGCAGGCTTACGGCATAAATCTGGTTTGGACGGATTGTATCGTCATCCTCGTCAACCACATCATACAGGCAGCCTGTGTTTTCATTCCAGAAGCGCTTGTTGAAGGAAGCCTTTACGAGAGAAGCAAGCTGTCTGTAGCTGTCATCGTTATCGCCAAACTTAGCCTGAAGCATATCCATGGTGCACAGTGCGTTGTACCAAAGTGCATTTATCTCGACAGGCTTGCCGTGACGAGGCGTAGCAACCCAGTCACCGACACGAACATCCATCCATGTTACCTGGTCGAGTCCGCTTCCGGCATGAATGAGCCGTCCGTGTCCATATATATGGAAAAATCAGTGCCTTTTTTATAAGTAGATATGATATCCTTTAAGCATGGATAAATATCCTTCTTTATAAATTCATAGGCATCGGGAGTAGACACATATTCAAGATATTTGTAGACAGCATAAAAATACCACAGTGATGCATCTACAGTATTGTAGAGAGGCTCAAGTCCGCTGTCCGGGAACATATTCGGGATGAGCCCGTCCTTACAATACTTGGCAAAGGTCAGTAGTATATCGTGAGCTTTTTCAAAACGGCCGGTGCAAAGTGTCAGGCCAGTGTATGAAATCATAGTGTCACGGCCCCAGTCTGTAAACCAAGGAAGTCCGGCGAGCACAGTGTCATAGCCTGTTGACTGTCTGTGTGCGATGAACTGGTTTGCAGCCACAGTAAGCTTCACGGCAAAGTCATCAGTGAAGCCGCTTCTTTTAATCAGCTCATCGGTGTAGTCAAGCTGCGCACGTAGTATTTTAAAAGCACTTTCGTTATCAGAAACAAGGTGTTTGGCGAAGGCTGTGCCTGAGTTGTCATTACAGCTTCAAGCGGCCCGATATCGCACATTACAGAAAAATGCATTGATTCACCGGCAGGAATATCCACACTCACGTCATATGGGCAAAATGCACAGTCGAGGCCGGGCACTTCATTGTCCACCTCGGTCTGAGCCTCAAGGTCACAGATATATTTGTCGTCTCTTTCAATAAGCTCTCCGCCTGAAAAAGCAATGCGGATACAGTGGTCATCCTGAGCTTTTGGGATGAGACTAAAGCCATGCTCCTGCTTTTGGACCTCGAATTTTAATGAATCGACGGTGGAACTTTCAGAGTGCTCACGGAAGTTCATAAGAGGCGTGATCAAAAGCTTAGCCGCTTCGCCTTTGTTTTGAACCTCATATGCCACGGCAGCGAGATTTTTTCCCTGTGCCAGTGCGATGTGTTTTTTATGGTGATATCACGGCCTCATATGTAAAGCATATGGTTCCGTCGTATGTGAAATCTCTTATATATTGGATGCCGTCTGTGTGGCATCGCCCTTGAACTGGTCACTTGAGAGGTCGTAGGTGTGGCTGTCTGTGACTATTTTTTCGTTTGTCTTTGAAAAGCAGACGTATCTTTGCACAGGTGCATGAAGGCTTGCAATCAGATAGCCTGATGCGTACGGTTTATCGCACCGGTGACTGAACCGCCGGCATATCCGCCAAGGCCGTTGGTTAAAGCCCACTCCCTTCTTATGTTGTTTTTGAAATCATTTTGCAGTTTTAAGTTAAATTGCATCTTAACCCTCCGAAATTTCACTAAATTTTTATAATATTTTAACCTATAAACATGAAAAAATCTATACGAAACGGTAAAAATCTGTTATCATTATAAAGATATATATTTTCAATATGCAAAGGAGAATTATAATGGAAGTATTTACATTGATTGCGCGTAAAAAAAATGTGGCGCTGGTATTTGTTTCGTACCTGCTTGTAGCTCTTGCTGCGATAAGTCTTCTGACTATCTGCATCGGATTTGCACCGGGTATTTTATTTGCAGTAGTATTTGGACTTATTGCATATCTTATGATAATGGCACAGAACACCGAGTTTGAATATTCATATTTTGACGGAGAGCTGCGATTTGCCAAAATTAAAAACAAGAGCCGCAGAAAGCGCCTTGGAATATACAGCATGGAGTCTGTAGCAGCAATTGCACCGGCAGGTGACAGAAGTGTATACAATTACGAGAATGGAAATGAGATCAAGAAAATAGACTATACCTCAGGTCAGAAGGATGTACCTTATTATGATATCGTCATCAAATCGCCTGATGAGAACGTACTTATAAAGGCGGAGCTTGATGACAAGTTCCTCACAGAGGTTGAGAAAAAATACAGGTCAAAGGTTAAAAGAAGAGAGGAGTAATTACTCCTCTCCTTCCAAATGGTACATTTTGGATTTTGTTTTGCCGGCATCGTATCCGGTTGAGTATCCTTTGTTGCCGTTTAACAGTCTCAGACATTTGGGACAAAGAGTGCCGAAGGTAACAGGTGCACCGCACCGCTGGCAGTGAAGACCGGCTATAGTGGAGGTTGATTCAGACTGCTTGTACTCGATGCGTCCGTCCTTTATCCAGCTCTTTACCTGTCTAAGCGGTATCTTAAAATGTTCTGCAACCTCGTATTCATTTACGTCGTGGGTACGGATAAATTCCTTTACCTCGCGGAATAATGCCAGATCAAGGCATCGTGGGCAGAGATTCTCTTTATAGTCATGTGGCAGAGGCCTTTTACAGTTTTCACATACTTTTGTGTTGTTGTTAAAAAGACTTTTAGGATTATCCATAGGTGCCTCCTTAAGCTTGTTTTATTCATTATATCATAACAGATTTTATAAAGAAAGTAGGGACTTTTATAATGTCAATTGCAGTTTTCGATTCAGGAGTCGGCGGAATAAGCGTCTTAAAGAGCCTGGTTGAAGTGATGCCTAACGAAGATTTTATATATTACGGTGATTCAGCAAATGCGCCTTATGGTACCAAAACACTTGAGCAGGTGCGAGCTTTGACCTGTGAGCATGCAAAGGAGCTGATTTTAAATCAGCATGCTAAGGGACTTGTTGTCGCGTGCAATACAGCCACCAGCGCGGCAGTGCGTATATTAAGAGAGCAATATCCCGATGTTCCTATCGTAGGGATAGAACCTGCAGTCAAGCCTGCGATGCTTTTTATGGAAAATCCGAGAGTGCTTGTGATGGCTACACCTATGACTATCAGGGAGGAAAAACTTAAAAAGCTTATGGACAGATACAGACACTTGGGTGAGATTATTCCATTGCCTTGTCCTGGACTTATGAATTTCGTTGAGAGAGGTGACTTGTACGGTGATGATGTGAGACAGTATCTCGAGGAACTTTTGTATTCATATTCGCATGATGAGATAGATGCGGTTGTGCTGGGATGCACACATTATCCGTTTGTCAGAAAAATGATACAGGAGGTGCTTGGAGATAGGGTGCGTGTGTTCGATGGAGGAAACGGTACAGCGCGTGAGATGAAAAGACGTCTCGCAGAAAAAGGTCTGCTGACAGACAGCACCGCTGCAGGTACTGTGGATTTTCAAAACAGCCTGACCGGACAGAGCCATGAGGATAAAATACAGCTCTGTAAGGCACTTTTTAACAAAAAAATTTAGTTGTTATTTACAGAATATTACAAATCTAAAAAAAGTATAAAATAATCACGACTTTTTTAATAAAATATTTCTAAAATGTACATTGTTAGGACATAATTACCACATATACTTGTTAATGTAAGAGGAACAAAACCTTTTACATTATTCCCTTTTTATTAATAAACATTTTCATAACTAAACTCCTCGAGAAAGGATCGCGTTGTTACCGCGTGTAACATCGCGGTCCTTTCTCACGTTTTGCATGCAGCTGCGGAGACGCAGCCTTACTGTTTTAGCTATGCACAACGCTTCCACATATATCGTTCAGCACACACATGTCACAGTGCGGTGTGGTTCGGGCAGTGCATATGGCGCGTCCATGATCAACCAGCCTGTGGCAGAAGTCATTGCTCTCCTCGGGTGGGATGATTTTCCAAAGCTCCATCTCCACTTTTTTCGGGTCCTTTATTCCATCTACAAGTCCTATACGGTTGCAAAGGCGTATGCAGTGTGTGTCGGTGACGATGGCAGGCTTGCCGTACACATCACCCATAATCAGGTTGCACTCTTTCTTCCGACTCCCGGCAACTTCAGCAGATCGGTCATATTGTCAGGCACAAGACTGCCAAAATCATCGCGAAGCATTCTCATGCAGGCACTTATATCACGTGCCTTATCTTTCCCAGGCCGCATGGACGTACAATTTCTTCTATGTCGGAAACATCAGCATCGGCGAGAGCCTCGATGGAAGGATATTTTTTGAACAAATCCACCACGACTACATTTACGCGGGCATCAGTGCACTGGGCTGCGAGCCTGACTGATACGAGGAGCTTCCAGCCTCGTCGTACTCAAGAGTGCAATCGGTGCGGGGATATGCGGTTTTTAGTCTTTTTATTACTTCAATGGCTAATTTTTCTTTTGTCATAGGAGCCTCCTTATATTTGTTTTGTAACTATTCAGTAACTTTATTTTATAGTATACAAAAATGCACAGAGATTGTAAAATGTAATTATGCGAAACGGATTACGTGATAGGAGCAGTATGAAACTGGAAAATATGAATAACGCATATGCAAATAAAAAATGTACAAATAACATATATATAAACAACAGATATGCAATAGAAGTGACTAGGAAAAGAATAAAAAACATGTATCTTCGTGTGAAGGACACGGATGGCACACTATCAGTGAGTGCTCCTTATGGCATGAGTGATACAGAAATCAGGAAATTTGTGGAGAGCAAATCAGACTGGATTGAGCAAACCATGCAGGAAATGCTTGTCGCAAGACAGCTTAAGGAACAGGAGCCGGTTATGGCACCCTTCATGGAAAGGGAGATGCGTCTGCAGCTTAAGATGCAGCTGCAGAGGCTTATCGACAAATGGGAGCCTGTTATGGGAGTTAAGTCAGCCGGCTTTACGATAAAGAAGATGAAGACAAGGTGGGGATCATGCAACGTTAAGTCACATCATCTGAATTTCAACCTTCTGCTGGCTAAGGTGCCGTCGGAGTGCGCAGAGTATGTGGTGGTTCACGAGCTTACACATCTGCTTGAGCCAAGCCATAATGCCAGGTTCTGGTCGCTGATGGAATATTATCTGCCGGAAAGCAAAAAGCTGCGTAAACAACTAGCTGGCTTTTCTGCGCAGGATATGATATGATATTGTTAAAGACTCACTTAGAGAAAGGAAGCTTCAAATGGAATTTTGGGATATATACGATAAGGATAAAAAACCGACAGGCCGTACAATGAAAAAAAACGACTGGATACTTAAGGATGGAGAGTATCATCTTTCAGTGCTTGGCGTGATTCACAGACCTGATGGCAGGTTCCTTATCACACAGCGTGTCATGACAAAGGCATGGGCACCGCTGGTGGGAGGTTTCAGGAGGAGCCGCACAGGCAGGTGAGAGCTCATTTACCGCAGTCTGCAGAGAGGTGAAAGAAGAGGTGGGCCTTGATGTATCACAGTGTCCGGGAGGGCTTGCCTATACCTATCACAGGGAGAATCCGGGCGAGGGTGACAACTATTTCGTGGATGTTTACCGCTTTGAGCTTGATTTCAAGGAGTCTGACGTACAGATTCAGACAGAGGAGGCACTTGGGTTTAAAATTGCCACACTCGATGAAATAAAAGAGCTTGCTGCGCAGGGTGTGTTCCTGCACTATGACAGCATAAAGCAGGTATTTGAAAAATAATTGCTATGATTATGATAATAAGATAACATAGAATTATAAGATAACATAGAATTATAAGGAGCAGATTATGGCATTACCAAAGGATCCGGTTATGCTGCTTAGCTTTGTAAACACACAGCTTCGGGACAATTATTCAGGATTGAAGGAGCTTGCGGCAGCATATGATATTGATGAGAAAGAGCTTTGCGACAAGCTTGCACAGATTGATTACAAATATGACGAGACTGTCAATCAGTTTAAGTAGATTTTCAGCATACATATTAAAAGTGATGGAAGGATAAGATAATGGAGACATGCTGCGATTTTTGTGCATACAATGAATATGATGAGGATGATGAGGAGTATTATTGCTCGGTAAATATGGACGAGGATGATATGGCGAGATTTGTCCAGAGCAGCTATAAGCGCTGTCCGTTTTACCGCTCAGGCGATGAATACAGGGTTGTCCGTCACCAGATGTGAAGCATTATAACAAAATATAATAAATATAATTAAAAAATAAATTGCATTAATCAATTTAAGGCTGTATAATAAGTTGGTTATTTTAAAAATTAAGAATTTACAAATATACAAAGCATATTGATAAGGAGGAAAATTATGCCTGTAAAATACGTGTTCGTCACCGGTGGAGTTGTTTCCGGTCTTGGAAAAGGAATTACCGCAGCGTCTCTTGGACGTCTTTTAAAAGCTCGTGGATACAAGGTGACAATGCAGAAGTTCGATCCATACATTAATATTGATCCGGGTACCATGAACCTATTCAGCACGGAGAGGTGTTTGTAACAGACGATGGAGCTGAGACAGATCTTGACCTGGGACACTATGAGCGTTTTATTGATGAGAGCCTGACAAAGAACTCAAACGTCACCACAGGAAAGGTATACTGGTCAGTATTACAGAAGGAACGTCGTGGTGACTACGGCGGAGGAACAGTACAGGTTATCCCTCATATCACCAATGAGATAAAGAGCAGATTCTACAGGGATTTCACATCTGAGGATACCACAATCGCAATCATCGAGGTGGGCGGTACAGTCGGCGATATCGAGAGTCAGCCGTTCCTCGAGGCAATCAGACAGTTCCAGCATGAGGTGGGACACGACAATGCCATCCTGTGCCATGTGACACTGATTCCATACATCAAGGCGTCAGGAGAGCTCAAGACAAAGCCTACACAGGCTAGCGTAAAGGAGCTTCAGGCATGGGGAATCCAGCCGGATATCATTGTATGCCGTTCAGAGCATGAGCTTGACCAGAAGCTTAAGGACAAGATTGCGCTGTTTTGTAATGTACCGAATTCACACGTATTACAGAACCTTGATGTGGAGTATCTCTATGAGGCACCACTTGCCATGGAGCAGGAGAATCTTGCAAAGGTTGCATGCGAGTGCCTGAATCTTGACTGTCCTGAGCCGAATCTTGCAGACTGGAAGCAGATGGTTGAGGATCTCCGTCATCCTGATAAAGAGGTCAAGATCGCACTTGTCGGAAAATATACAGCACTTCACGATGCATACATTTCAGTTGTTGAGGCACTGAAGCATGGCGGTATTCCTGAGCATACCACAGTTGATATAAAGTGGGTTGACTCAGAGGAGCTTAATGATGACAATGCAGCAGAGGTATTCCAGGGTATTCAGGGAATTATCGTTCCGGGAGGCTTTGGAGATCGTGGTGTTGAGGGCATGATTGCAGCAGCTAAGTATGCCAGGGAAAACAATATCCCATATCTGGGACTCTGCCTTGGAATGCAGGTGGCAATCATCGAGTATGCGCGCCACGTATGTATGTTCCATGACGCACACAGTATAGAGCTTGATCCGAACACTACTCATCCGGTTATCGCACTTATGCCTGACCAGAACGGAATAGAGGATATCGGAGGTACACTTAGACTTGGCTCTTATCCATGTGTACTCGACAAGACATCAAAGGCATACCAGGTATATGGTACAGAGAATATAAGCGAGCGTCATCGTCACCGTTATGAGTCAACAATGACTACAGAACAGCTCTCACAGAGCATGGCATGAAGCTTTGCGGTACATCACCTGATGGCAGAATCGTGGAGATGATTGAGATTCCGGAGCATCCGTGGTTTATCGCCACACAGGCACATCCTGAGCTTAAGTCACGTCCGAACCGTCCACATCCGCTTTTCCATGGCTTCATAGAGGCGGCAAACAAGGTGAGCAGATAATTTTTCGTTATATTTAATACAATATTTAGAAAGTGCGGTTGATTTTGACCGCACTTTTTCTTATAATAAAGTGAAGCTTCACACTTTATATATTGTGAGGAGACGGTTTCATATACAATATATTCCTTGGAAAATAAGAAGTCTGTAATGATATTTTTCGGGGGATAGGGTTTCATGGAAATGACTATAAAAATTACAGGTCAAAATTGCCTTGAAGCTTGTAATAAATAAGAAAAGAACGGAGAAAATATGGATAATCAGGGACCTAATAACTATAATTACAACAATGGCCCGGGCAATAATGGGTCCGGTGGAAACGGAAATAACGGTGGTAACAGACCTGGTGGAAACGGTGGCAGAAACAACCGTGGCGGACAGGGAATCATGGCATTTATCCTGCTGACACTCGTGGCATTGTTTGTGTATGCACTTATATCAAACAGCATATCGCATGCCAGCACACAGGAAAAGTCATACAGTGATTTCATAAAACAGCTCGACAAGGGTAATGTCAAGAGTGTTGAGTTTGATTCCTACGAGATAGACTACAAGCTTGTGGATGACGGACACAAGGATTATGACATCACATATTACACAGGCCGTGTGGCTGATGATGAGCTTGTGCCGACGCTCAAAAAAGCAAAGACCTCAGAGGGCAAGTCTATTGAGATAAAGGCAGCGATACCTGATAATACATCTACATGGATTTTTAATATATTAAGCTTTATAGTTCCGCTTATTTTACTGTGGGTGCTTTTGGCATTTGTTTCAAAGAAGATGGGCGGCAGCATGGGGATGGGAGTCGGCAAATCGACTGCAAGGTATATGTGGAGAAGTCCACAGGCGTCAACTTCAAGGATGTTGCGGGACAGGATGAAGCCAAGGAATCTCTCCAGGAGGTTGTTGATTTCCTTCACAATCCTAAGAGATATACAGATATCGGAGCCAAGCTTCCTAAGGGAGCGCTTCTTGTGGGACCTCCGGGAACAGGTAAGACACTCCTTGCCAAGGCAGTAGCAGGAGAGGCAGGAGTACCGTTTTTCTCACTTGCAGGTTCAGACTTTGTGGAGATGTTTATCGGAGTCGGAGCTTCGAGAGTGCGTGATTTGTTCAAGGAAGCACAAAAGATGGCACCATGTATTATCTTTATCGATGAGATAGATGCAATAGGAAAGAGCCGTGACAGCAGATACGGCGGTGGCAATGACGAGCGTGAGCAGACACTAAACCAGCTCCTTGCAGAGATGGATGGCTTTGATACATCAAAGGGATTACTTATATTAGCAGCAACTAACCGCCCTGAGGTGCTTGATAAGGCGCTTCTTCGTCCGGGACGTTTTGACAGAAGAATCATTGTTGACAAGCCTGACTTAAAGGGGCGTCTGGAGACCTTAAAGGTACACTCAAAGGATGTCAAGATGGATGAGTCGGTAGACCTCGATGCACTGGCACTTGCAACAGCAGGACTTGTTGGCTCAGATCTTGCCAACATGATTAATGAGGCTGCCATCAATGCAGTCAAAAACGGCAGACAGCTTGTAAACCAGTCAGATCTCTTTGAGGCCTTCGAGCTTGTTGCAGTCGGTGGCAAGGAAAAGAAGGATCGTGTCATGAGTGATAAAGAGAGAAAAATCGTCTCATACCATGAGGTTGGACATGCACTTGTATCAGCCCTGCAGAAAAATACAGAGCCTGTGCAGAAAATCACAATTGTACCACGTACCATGGGAGCACTCGGATATACACTCCAGACACCTGAAGAGGAGAAATACCTTGAGACAAAGGATGAACTTCTCGCCAAAATCACAACATATATGGCAGGTCGTGCAGCAGAGGTGCTGGTATTTAACTCAGTCACAAGCGGGGCCGCAAATGATATAGAAAATGCCACAAAGATAGCCCGTGCATGGTAACAATGTACGGAATGTCAGATAAATTCGGCATGATGTGCCTTGCAACAGTACAAAACCAGTACTTAGAGGGCGGAGCAGGATTAATCTGCGGAGAGAATACAGCATCGCAGATAGATGATGAGGTACTCTCAATCATCAACAGCAGCTACGCAGAGGCCATGAAGCTCCTCGATGAAAACAGAGAAATCCTCGACAGTATATCAGATTATCTCTACCAGAAGGAAACAATCACAGGTAAGGAATTCATGAAGATGTTCCGCGACATGAAGGGACTCCCTGACCCGGACGAAGAAAAAGATGGTGAAGAGAGCAAAGAGCAGGAAAATGCACAGAATGATGCACAGAAAGATACGACATCAGCAGCAGATCCACTCCTTCGTAATGCCACAGACCAACCTGCAGATACAAATGAATCTTCCGAATATACAGCGCCGGATGATAATACATTGAATAACTAGTACCTTATAGGTCAATTTTCGAACACAACGAGCAACCAAGCAATTTTCGCGCAGCAAAGAGCGAAAAAAGAATTTCGCACAAAAAAAGCGCAGTAGAAAAGAGTTTCGCACACATAAACTGAAAAAAGCCGGAGGAATACACTGTGTGCCATGCCGGCAACCACACAACCTGAAAGTGCGAAACTCCACAACAACCCAAAAGAGCGAATATGGAAAAACATTGATATCAAAGAAGAATTAAAAAACTCCCGGATGCCCCGGGAGTTTATATTATGCACGACAAGGATGATGTAATCATATATATCGGCAAAGCCAAAAGCCTGACAAAGCGAGTACATCAGTACTTTCAGGCGAGCCACAATGAGGGCATCAAGAAAAAACAGATGGTAGAGCATATAGATCATTTTGAGTATATAGTTACCGACTCTGAACTTGAGGCCCTTGTTTTGGAGTGCAACCTGATAAAGGAGCATACACCAAAGTACAATACTATGCTTCGTGATGACAAGACATATCCGTACATCAAGGTGACACTGGGAGAGGACTATCCGAGGGTGCTGTTTTCGCGTCAGATGAAAAAGGACAAATCCCGTTACTTTGGTCCGTATACGAGTGCCTCTGCGGTGAAAAGCTCGATAGATCTGATAAACAAAATCTATAAGCTTCGCACCTGCAACCGCAGGCTGCCGCGTGATATAGGAGCAGACCGGCCGTGCCTCAACTATCATATACACCAGTGCAGTGCACCATGCCAGGGGTATGTGACGAAGGAAGAGTATGCCATATCTGTAAAGGGCGCGATAGATTTCTTAAACGGCGACTATGAGCAGACAATAAAGGCTCTTAGCGATAAAATGCTAAAGGCCTCAGAGAGCATGGAGTTTGAGAAGGCGGCTGAATACAGGGATTTGATAAACAGTGTGAAACAGGTAGCACAGAAGCAGAAGATAACAAATGCCGACGGCGAGGATAAGGATATCATAGCACTTGCAAATGACGATACTGATGCAGTGGTGCAGGTATTTTTCATAAGAAACGGAAAACTGATAGGCAGAGACCATTTCCATGTGAGGGTTGGAAGCGAGGAGGCTGCGGATGATGTGTTAAATAACTTTGTGAAGCAGTTTTATTCCGGAACACCTTTTATACCGCGCGAGGTCATGCTGCAGAGCGAGATAGAGGATATGGCTGTTTTGGAGCAGTGGCTCAGCGAAAAGCGAGGCAGGCGTGTAAATATAAAGGTACCGCAGAAGGGCATGAAGGAAAAGCTTGTTGAGCTTGCCTATAAGAACGCACTCTTAGTGCTCAGCCAGGATAAGGAGCGGATAAAGAGAGAAGAGGGGCGCACAATAGGAGCTGTAAAGGAAATCGAGGGACTTTTGGGCTTACATGGATTAAATCGTATGGAGGCCTATGATATTTCCAATATCAATGGCTTTGAGACCGTCGGCTCCATGATAGTGTATGAGAAGGGCAAGCCTAAAAAGAGCGATTACAGAAAGTTTAAGCTACGCACAGTTACGGGACCTGATGATTATGCGTCAATGCACGAGGTGCTCACACGCCGCTTTACACATGGCATGGAAGAACAGAAGCAGCTTGAAAAAGATGGTTCTCCACAGGAAATAGGTAGCTTCAACCGTTTTCCGGATATTATAATGATGGATGGTGGAAGAGGTCAGGTAAATATATGCCTTCAGGTGCTTTCTGAGCTGGGACTCGACATACCTGTGTGTGGCATGGTGAAGGATGATTTCCACCGCACAAGAGGTCTTTATTACAACAATGTGGAGATACCTATCGACCGCCACGGCGAAGGCTTCAAGCTCATCACGAGAATACAGGATGAGGCACACCGCTTTGCAATAGAGTTTCATAGGTCACTGCGCTCAAAGAGTCAGGTACATTCGGTGCTTGATGATATTGAAGGCATAGGGCCGGCACGCAGAAAGGCGCTTATGCGCCGTTACCAGTCGCTAGAGAAGATAAAGGAAGCAGATGTCGAAGACTTATGCAGACAGAGACCATGAACGAGAAAGCAGCACAGGCAGTGTATGCATTTTTCCACTCTGCCACGTAGATTTTGAAACTAATCTGTGGTATACTAAAAAACAAATATACATCAAGGGGGACCGCGAATGGATGCATTACACTCAGTATCAGTTGCAAAGGTAGCAGAATTGCTCGATCTCAACAATCTCACAAAAGAGATGAACCTAAAGGAGAGGGCGATAGAGTGCTCGGACGTCAACAGACCGGCGCTTCAGCTCTCAGGATATTTTGATCATTTTGAGGAGAGACGAATACAGATTATCGGAAATGTAGAGTATACTTATATAGAGAAGATGAGCGACAGCGAGAAAAAAGAGCGCTATAGCCGCTTCATGGAGTTTGATATACCATGTATCATCTTTTGCAGAGATTTACAGCCGGATGAGATATTTATGGAAGAGGCAGAGAGCACGGTATTCCGGTGCTGTCAACAGGTCGTTCCACATCAAGCTTTATGGCTGAGCTCATCTATTGTCTTGGTGAGCAGCTCGCACCATGCATCACAGTGCACGGCGTGCTGGTAGATGTATACGGCGAGGGAGTAATGATCACAGGCGAGAGCGGTATCGGAAAGAGTGAGGCCGCACTCGAGCTCATCAGACGAGGCCATCGTCTTGTGACGGATGATGTGGTGGAAATCAGAAAGATCAACGAGCATACGCTCATGGGCACATCGCCTGAGATTACCAGACACTTTATAGAGCTTCGAGGCATCGGAATCATCGATGTCAAGACACTTTACGGAGTAGAGTGTGTAAAGGAAAAACAGCAGATAGACCTCGTAATCAAGCTCGAGGACTGGAAAAAGGAGGCAGATTACGACAGACTCGGCCTCGAGGAAGAATATGCCGAGTATCTCGGCAACAAGGTAGTGTGTCATTCACTGCCAATCAGACCGGGACGTAATCTGGCAGTCATCGTAGAGACAGCAGCAGTCAATCACAGACAGAAGAAGATGGGCTACAATGCAGCTCAGGAGCTGTATCGCCGCGTCCAGGCAAATCTTACAAAAAATTCGGAGGTATAATAAATCATGGCAATAGAAAAGAAAAACGCCTGGGAGAAATATCCCCAGGGACCTGAAAGAGAAAAATTATTTGCATTTGCAGAGGATTACAGAAGGTTTATATCCGGCTGCAAGACAGAGCGCGAGTGCACGGCATCAGTTTATGCTGACGCCACAGGACACGGCTTTGTAGACCTTGATGAGCTCATCGAGACAGGAAAGAGCGTAAAGGCAGGAGATAAAATCATAGCAAACAATATGGGAAAGGGACTGGCGCTGTTTATCGTGGGCAGTAAGCCTCTTGAGAAGGGTATGAATATCCTCGGAGCACATATTGATTCACCTAGAATGGACTTAAAGCAGGTGCCTTTATACGAGGACACAGACATGGCACTTTTAGACACACATTATTATGGCGGTATCAAGAAATACCAGTGGGTCACACTGCCGCTTGCACTTCACGGAGTCATCTGTAAAAAGGATGGCAGCACAGTGACAGTCAATATCGGAGACAAGCCAAATGATCCTGTAGTGGGTGTGAGCGATCTGCTTATTCACCTGTCAGGCGAGCAGATGGCAAGAAGGCCTCAGAGGTCATAAAGGGCGAGAGCCTTGATGTGCTGATCGGAAGCATACCGGGACCAGAAAAGGACGAGGACGACAAGGATATCAAGGAGAGAGTAAAGGCCAATATCCTCACAATACTTTCACAGGAGTACGGTGTGGACGAGGATGATTTCCTTTCAGCAGAGATAGAGGTGGTACCTGCCGGAGAGGCAAGAGACTACGGACTTGACAGAAGTATGATCATGGGTTACGGCCACGACGACAGAGTGTGCGCATATCCTTCATACAGAGCTATGCTTGAGATAGAGGGCGCACCGGAATATACAAGTGTATGCCTGCTCGTGGACAAAGAGGAAATCGGCTCAGTGGGAGCCAGCGGCATGCAGTCACGCTTTTTCGAAAACTGTGTGGCAGAGGTGATGAACCTGGCAGGAGACTATAGCGAGCTTGCAGTCAGACGTGCACTGAAAAACTCAAAGGTACTCTCATCAGACGTATCAGCAGCCTTTGACCCGAACTATCCATCGGTTATGGAAAAGAAGAACTCGGCATACTTCGGAAAGGGCCTTGTATTCAACAAATATACAGGCGCCAGAGGCAAATCAGGCTCAAACGATGCCAACGCAGAGTATGTTGCAAGGCTTAGAAATATCATGGATACAGCAGATGTTTCATTCCAGACAGCAGAGCTTGGAAAGGTAGACGAGGGAGGCGGTGGAACAATCGCATATATCCTCGCAAACTATGACATGAATGTTATTGACAGCGGTGTGCCGGTGCTCAACATGCATGCGCCATGGGAAATCATCAGCAAGGTCGATTTATATGAGGCATTCAGAGGCTACATTGCATTTTTGAAGGAAGCATAGGCTAAAGGAATATAAGATGAATCAGACATTTGTAAAAAGTGTAACAGAACAATTGCCGCAGCTTGGTCTCCTGCGGGATGAGCCGATGAAAAAACATACGACCTTCCGCATAGGAGGCCCGGCAGATTACTATGCAGAGCCTGATATGAGCCGGATTTCAAAGCTTATAGAGATTGCTAAGGCATGTGATATGCCGGTTACAGTGATAGGAAACGGAAGCAATCTGCTGGTAGGAGATAAGGGCATCAGAGGCCTTGTAATTGGTATTGGAAAAGGCATGTCCGAAATCGAGGTGACAGAAGCTGTGGCGCAGGATTTCACAGCACAAGACAACTGTCATATCATCACAGCGGGCGCCGGGGCTATCCTTGCGGCAGTGGCGGCAAAGGCAGCGGAGGCATCGCTTTCAGGTCTTGAGTTTGCATCGGGCATCCCGGGAAGTGTTGGCGGAGCGGTAGTCATGAACGCAGGAGCCTACGGCGGAGAGATAAAGGATGTCCTAATCGATGCCACAGTGCTCACAGCAGATGGCGAGCTAAAGACTGTCACAAGGGATGAGCTTGACTTATCCTACAGGCACAGTATAGTCCCGGAAAAGGCTATATAGTGCTGTCAGCCAGATTCAGGCTCACACCAAAGCCAAAGGATGAGATAAAGTCATATATGGCAGAGCTTCGCGCAAAGAGAGTGGAGAAGCAGCCGCTTGAGTACCCAAGTGCAGGCAGCACCTTTAAGAGACCGGAGGGCTATTTTGCAGGGAAGCTTATCATGGATGCAGGTCTTCGAGGCTACAGCGTGGAGATGCACAGGTGTCGGAGAAGCACTGCGGCTTTGTAGTCAATAAGGGCGAAGCCGCTGCAGCGGATGTCCTGACACTCATAAAGGATGTGCAGGAAACAGTTTTAAAGCAGTTTGGAGTAAAGCTCGAACCGGAAGTTAAGATGATTGGAGAATTCTAGTGAAATTTGTAATAGTGACGGGCATGTCAGGTGCCGGAAAAAGCACAGCAATGAAAATGATGGAGGATATGGGATATTTCTGTATAGACAATCTGCCTATACAGCTATTAGATAAGCTCATAGACCTTTCAAACACCTTCCACAGTGATGTGTCCAAGGTGCAGTCGGCATAGATGTGCGAAACGGCTCAGGAATTGATGCGATTCCACAGACACTCGAGCAGCTAAGGCAGAAAAATTTTCCGTATGAGATACTTTTCCTCGATGCTGAGGATGAGGTGCTTGTAAAGCGATACAAGGAGACGAGGCGAAACCATCCTCTCGCAGGCAGTGAGCGCATCAATAAGGGAATCGTGCTTGAGAGGGAAAAGCTGCAGTATTTAAAGGACAATGCTGACTATATCATAGACACAAGCCAGCTTCTCACAAGGGAGCTTAAAATTGAGCTGGAAAAGATATTTGTGCAGAATGAGGATTACAAAAATCTGTTTATCACGATACTGTCCTTCGGCTTCAAGTATGGCATACCGTCAGACTCTGATATAGTCATGGATGTGAGGTTTCTGCCAAATCCCTACTATGTGGACGGACTACGCGCGAAAACCGGCAATGATAAGGAGATACAGGACTATGTCATGCAGTTTCCGGAGGCAAATGAGTTTATCGACAAGCTTGATGATATGATAAAGTTTCTCATTCCAAACTATATCTCTGAGGGTAAAAACCAGCTTGTTATATCTATAGGCTGCACCGGAGGCAAGCACCGCTCGGTAACGCTTGCAAACGAGCTGTACAAGAGGCTTAGCGGCTGTAATGACTATGGACTTAAGATAGAGCATCGCGACATAGGAAAGGATGCATTGAGAGGTAAATAACATGTCATTTTCCAGTGATGTAAAGGAAGAGCTGGCAAAGCAGGTATCAAAGAGCAGGCACTGTCAGCTCGCTGAGCTTGCAGGCATCATAGAGCTTTCGGGCCGTATCAATGAAAAAACAAAGGGACTTGAGCTCGACACCGAAAACCTGCTGCTTTTAAATAAATATGCCACACTTATGAAGCGCGCCTTTGGCACAGATACCACAAAGGCGCTGGATGAGCAGGATACCGGAAAAATACTTGCAGCGCTTAAAATCACGGCACAGCCTGTCAACAGACAGACCGCAGACGGACTGCTTCTTATGCAGACATGCTGCAAGAGAGCCTTTATCAGGGGAGCCTTCATGGCAGCAGGCTCGATAAGCGACCCCAACAAAGCGTACCATTTGAGATAGTGTGTCATACGAA
>ENA-OUNI01000123-OUNI01000123.1-human-gut-metagenome-genome-assembly--contig:-NODE-123-length-32189-cov-4.309650_pt1 | contig 32189 bp, 29 predicted proteins | sample MGYA00242499_ERZ504580 | MGnify/ENA primary metagenome ERZ504580 (study PRJEB26092, sample SAMD00036315) | human gut metagenome | host: Homo sapiens | study: EMG produced TPA metagenomics assembly of... | reverse complement strand
TTCCTGTCTATAAACAAATAACCAAGGCAAAAGATTCGTTATATACAGTATTCTCCACCTCACAGATAGAACAGATACAAAGCCTATATAATATGGACCAACTGCTTTTCCAAAAAGAACAGCGGCAAGCCACTTTTCACCGTATCTGTCTCGTTACCTCCATCATCATCATTATAGCCTTGTTACTTTTCAACCTACATATGTATAGAAGCAGGAAGCGGCTGCAACAAGATGAGAAGGAAATGCGTAAATTGGCAATTATTGCCGAAGAAGCCAACGAAATAAAAAGCCGTTTCCTTGCCAATATGAGTTATAATATCCGTATCCCACTGAACAATGTAGTCGGTTTCTCCCAACTGCTTTCCACCGACAACGAGCTGGATGAAGAAGAGCGAAAAGAGTATTCCTGTATTATCCAAGCCAATTCGGGTGAGCTTATCCAACTGGTAAACGACGTATTGGACCTCTCACGCCTGGAAGCGAATATGATGAAATTTCAATTGCAGGATTGTAATGTAAAAGAATGGTGCAACGAACTAGGTTGTCTAATACAAATGCGTAGTGAAGGCCGTATCCTCCTGGAACTACAAGTAGAGGTGGGAGATGTGCGTATCCATACCGACGTCAACCGCCTTACACAAATAGTGACAAGTATGCTGCTTTATCCGAACGACTGCAAAGAAACGCGCAAAGTCAGCATGTTCTTGGTCAACCATCCGGACAAACACATCATCGCATGCCGGATAGAGAACAGTCCTATAGCCGATTCCAGGTTTGCCTCTCAAAAAGTATCAGTGCAACAGAAAATCAACCAGTTGTTCTTTGAACATTTCAAAGGTACCTATCAAACAGAGAATGTCGAAGAAGGAGAAATCGCAGTGATTACTTTTACCTATCCGACTCTTTCTTAAAAGTTGAAAATCGGCTTAAGCTCCAGCTAAAGCCAATAGTATCAGAGCAATTCGTTTACGAAATTCAAAAACGAACATTTTTCAGTCTCTGCGGTATGCTGTGTCGCTTTCTCGACTCCTTATTTAGACGACATACAAATTATACGTTTTTAATCAAGATTGATAGCAAGTAATAAAGAAAACCACTATTTTTGCCAAACGAATTAGTACTAATAATAATTTAAATCTAAAAGAAAATGGCTTACGTAATTAGTGACGATTGTATTGCTTGCGGAACTTGTATCGACGAGTGTCCGGTTGGCGCTATCTCTGAAGGTGATATCTATCATATCGACCTGAGACTTGCACAGAGTGTGGTACTTGTGCAGATGTTTGTCCTTCTGAAGCAATTCATCCGGGAGAATAATACAATCCCAGTATCAAAAACAAAAGCGTGGGTAGATAAACTGCCTGCGCTTTTTTATATCCCCCACGTGAAATTCAGTACCTTCACCCCCCTCATTGTTATTTTCTATATACGGATAATACGTTAGTTCACAGACATGAACACTTTGTTCCATAAGTATAAAACAAAGTGTTCATATAGTAGAAAACAAAATGTTCGTATAATATAAAACAAAGTGTTTATACTGTATGGAACAGAGTGTTCGCTATAATGAAACAAAGTGTTCGTCATAACAAAACAAAGTGTTCGTCATAACAAAACGAACAGTCCGCTTTGATGAAACGAACTGTTCGTGACAGCATGACAGATGTCTTGCTAAAATAAGTTTGTAGAAGAAGTTAGAATCACTTCAGATTAGCCAGTGCTTCTTTTATACGACGGATAGCTTCAACTATATTTTCATCGCTGGTTGCATAACTCATACGAATGCATTCGGGAGCTCCGAAAGAAGCACCACCTACGCAAGCCACATGAGCCACTTCCAACAGATACATGGCCAAATCATCTGAATCATTGATTTTACGTTCTCCGGCAGATTTACCGAAGAATGAATCGCATTTAGGGAACAGATAGAAAGCACCTTCCGGTACATTCACCTCGAAACCCGGAACTTCCTTGGCCAACTTTACAATCAAATCACGACGACGCTCGAAAGCCTTGCGCATTTCCTCCACCGGAACTTGTGTACCCGTATAAGCAGCCTCAGCAGCCTTCTGAGATACAGAACAAGGACCGGAAGTATACTGTCCCTGCAATTTATTGCAAGCCTTCACAAGCCATTCCGGACCTGCAATGAAACCGATACGCCAACCAGTCATTGCATATGCTTTGGAAACACCATTCACAATGACCGTACGCTCTTTCATTTCGGGGAATTGTGCTATGCTCTGATGCTTGCCGATATAGTTGATATGTTCGTAAATCTCATCGGCAATCACAACAACCTGCGGATACTTTGCCAATACTGCGGCCAGGCCTGCCAACTCCTCCTTGCTGTACACCGAACCCGTAGGGTTAGAGGGAGAGCAAAGAATCAGCGCCTTTGTCTTCGGGGTGATGGCAGCCTCCAGCTGTGCAGGTGTTATCTTAAAGTCCTGGTCGATACCGGCAGGTACGATAACCGGCGTACCCTCAGCCAACTTTACCATTTCCGGATAACTGACCCAATAGGGAGCAGGTACAATTACTTCGTCACCCGGATTTACCAATACCAGGATTGCATTGCAAACCGACTGCTTGGCACCATTGGCGCAAGAAATTTGTGCGGCGGTATATTCCAGACCGTTTTCCTTCTTCAACTTCTCTACAATTGCATTACGTAAGGCAGGATAACCCGGCACTGGAGAATAGCGAGAAAAGTTATCGTCTATCGCCTTTTTCGCAGCCTCTTTAATGTGGTCGGGAGTATTGAAGTCCGGTTCTCCCACACTCAGGTTAATTACGTCTACGCCTTGAGCCTTCAGCTCTGCGCTCTTTTGAGACATAGCCAGTGTCGCAGAAGGCGACAAACTGTTTAAACGATCTGATAATTGGTTCATTTTGTTACTATTTAATGATTGTTACGCAAATCCGGTTGCAAAATAAGCGATTTTCTTTGATATAAGAAAACAAAAAGACAGTTACTTATTGAAATGAAGTGTATGTCCCATACGTTCTTTCTTGGTACGGAGATAACGCTCGTTGTATGGATTCGGAGTAGTCTCAATAGCTACGTTCTCCGTTATTTCCAAACCGTAAGCCTCCAAGCCCACACGTTTCACGGGATTATTGGTCATCAGCGCATTTTGTGCACTCCTATCTCACGAAGAATCTGGCACCCACACCATAATCACGCTCGTCTGCCAGATGTCCCAGGCAAATATTAGCATCCACAGTATCCATGCCTTCTTCCTGCAATTTATATGCTTTCATTTTTTCCATCAGGCCAATGCCGCGACCTTCCTGATTCAGATATACAACTACCCCCTTACCGGCTTTCTCTATCATCTCCATTGCCTTATGCAGCTGCTCGCCACAATCACAGCGTTTGGAATTGAATATATCACCAGTGGCACAAGAAGAATGTACACGCACCAGAATCGGTTCATCCAATTCCCAAGTACCCTTGAACAAAGCTACATGTTCCAAACCGTTCGACTTCTGGCGGAAAGGAATCAAACGGAAATGACCGTGGTCTGTAGGCATATCCACTTCCACTCCTTTTTCTACAATAGACTCCTGCTTCAAACGGTAGGCAATCAAGTCACGGATAGAAATCAATTTCAAGCCAAATTCATCTGCCATTCTGCGCAATTCGGGCAAACGGGCCATTGTACCATCCTCATTCATTATTTCCATAAGGGCTCCCGCCGGATAAAGTCCAGCTAAACGTGCCATATCAATAGTAGCCTCCGTATGTCCGGCACGGCGCAACACACCTTTCTCCTGAGCATACAATGGATTAATGTGGCCAGGACGCCCGAAAGTGGCCGGAGTAGAAGCCGGATCGGCCAACGCCTGGATAGTAGCAGCGCGGTCTGCCGCAGAAACCCCGGTACTACAGCCTTCCAATTTATCAATAGTAACAGTGAAGGGAGTACCCAATACAGAAGTATTATCCGATACCTGATGCGGCAAATCCAGTTCCTTGCAACGCGAAACTGTAATTGGAGCACAAAGCACACCACGGGCATGCTTCAACATAAAGTTTACTTTCTCCGGTGTAATCTTTTCAGCTGCAATTATCAAATCACCCTCATTCTCACGGTCCTCATCATCCACAACAATCACAAAGTTACCGGCTTTGAAGTCTTCAATGGCCTCTTCTATCGTATTCAACTTTACATTTTCCATAATCTATTTTGTTTTTATTTATTCTGATCCCTTTCTATAATTCCAATCACATCTTCATTTGTCTTGATAATCCGCTCCATATCCTTATTCAGACGGATACGGAATGCCCAGATACGGAAATAAAAGAACAAGCCTATCGGGAAAACAATACCGCAGAGCAAGTTTAACCAATAATTGCGGAACGGACGGACATGCGCATGGATGGGGATGACCGGATAGGTGTTCAGCGCTGTCAACAAAGTAACGGATCTTGTATTCGACATCTCATCTATCAGACTTTCCAAACGTTCGTTAATATCTTCCACTGCCTCATCCTGGCTATCAGTCATCCACAATTTAAAGTAATTGGGAGCACGTTTCAACCCCTTTCTATCAGCATATTCACGACAGTCTACGGACAAAGCCTTCAGCTCTTCCGGAATACGTGTATAATCAGGATCATGGATGATTACTTCCTTACGGAACAGATGGCGTACACTGCGAATACCCACAACCTTCTTGAACCAATTTATATAAGCATCAGCATTCAATACCACTGAATCATTGTTGGATTTATATGTCAAGAACGCACCCAATGGAGCCAAGACAGCAGTACTGGTCCACATACCCATCCAGACAACCCACTGTCCGTCACGGGCCATCTTATACCCCGTATTGTTGATGATGTAATAGATAATAAAAATCAATACAGAAACCACCACCGGCATTCCCAAGCCTCCTTTACGGATAATTCCTCCGAGTGGCGCACCAATAAAGAAGAAGATGAGACATGCCAGAGAAAGAGTCAGTTTCTCATGCCAGGAAGTCATGTGCCGTCGAAGGCTGCTTTCAGTCTGCGATATATTAAAGCTCTTAAAACTCCAGTCACTCCCCGCACTCTCTGCACGGCTGACGGCTGTGGATATAACCTTCTGTTTCTGCATCAGTGTAGCCACATTGTAGAGGCTGTCTACATTGTACTCACCTAAATAGGCCTTTTCAATCTTCAATGTATCCTCTTTAGACAAGCTGGCTGTCACCTTATAAGTTCCTGCCATAGCTTCTTTATAATAACCACGTCCCACACTGTCATTCTGCAATTTCATGGAATCAATATCCGCCTGCAGCATTCTCATATCCTTACTGTTGGACTGATTACTCATGATACCTGCATCCACCATATTAAAATCCGAATTGAACTCAATGATTGCATGCTTTTCGCGGAATGTCTCACGCCGGTAAGGCACATTCCTTTGGTTCATGTTCTGCGATTTCAAATTCTCAAACTGCTCACCACTGTATAAATGCAAATATAAATGCTGTTTGTCAGCCGTCATCTCCAGACGTCCCGAATCAGACTTGATAATTTGAGCATTCTCAAAACCTTTCTCAAAATTATATATCAGTACGTCATACAGCATACCAGTTTTGCGGTTCTTATGCTTCACATACAGATTATAACCATCTATTTCATCGTAGAACACACCTTCAGGAATATCCACTTCGGGAGATTTCTGCTTCATGGAAATAAGCAAAGTCCATAATTTTGTTTGGGCTTTTGGTCCTATGACATTTTGGAAATAGAAAGAGACACAACAGATGAAACAAATAAAGATAATCAGGGGCCGCATGATTTTCAATAAAGAAATACCGGCTGCCTTCATGGCAAGTAATTCAAAACGTCTCCGAAATTTCCAAAGGTGATAAGGCAGCCAGCAGAATAGCCAGCGGCAACGACGCAGGTACCAACGAAAGCGCAGAATAAAAGAAAAACTGTGCAAGGACAGTCATCTCCAATCCTTTTCCTACCATTTCGTCCACATACCTCCATAAAAACTGCATCATAAAGATGAAGAGGCAGATGAAGAAAGTACCCATAAAGAGCATGCAAAAGCTCTTCAAAACAAATATATCTAACTTTTTTATGCGCAGCATTTTACTCGTTTCATGCAATGAGAGCACAAAAGTAGTACAAAAAAAGGGAGTACGGGAAATTTTTAATCTAAAGTTAACTAAAAACCACAAGTTCTTCGCAAAGTATCCACTTGCGATTCCCATAATTCACGCGAATCACCCACCTCGTCTATATCGGCAAAGTCTGTTATCTCCAATACGAAATCATTGGTCAACTCATTGTTTGTCATCTTCAGTTCAAAGTATTCTCGCTCGTTCTCATCGTCCAGCCAGCGGAAGCGGATGAATGAATACGCCCGCACGGCAATAATCTCGGCATCACGTTTTTCTGTTTTTCCCCAAAAAAGGTTACTGTTTTATCGTCTGACTGAACCCTATCAGCAAACCAGCCCTCCAAACCAGTAGGGGTACTTATCGCTGCCCAAAGAATACTTTTAGAAGTCGCATTCAAGAGATATTCCAAATGTATTTTCTTTCTTTCCATAGTCTATTCTGCTTTTTATTGCGCCAGCCAAGATAAATACTTTTTTCTAATTACAGAAAATAAATCATCAAATTTATTTATACCTCCCTTTCCATACACCCCTAATTCATTGATAATGTTATACAAAGACTTTTAATAAAAAGTACTGCAAACCACTTCAGCACCCTATCAGCAAAAGAAAAAGCAGAAAATATCCATAAAAGTTTTGGCAATTTAAATAAAAGCTATATCTTTGCACCCGCAATCGAGAAATGATGGCGGGATAGCTCAGCTGGTTAGAGCGCATGATTCATAATCATGAGGTCCCCGGTTCAATCCCGGGTCCCGCTACAAAGAAGATTTAGACTGTTAGGAGGCTTCCACTCTTGGCGGTCTTTTTTGTTTTTAGTACTCGTTTGTGCTATGGTTTGTTTTCAAATTATAGTAAAAAGGAAAATATGAATACAAACAGTTGATATATGGATAGTCCTCTTGCATTTTAAGCCACTAACTTTGTGTGCAAATATCAAGTGACTATTATGAAAAGACAACTGTTCACATTTTCCTTTCTGTGTCTGCTTGCACTAGGTACAAGAGCACAAGATACACTAACCTTGGAGAACTGCCTCGAAATAGGTATCGAAAACAACTTATCCTTGCAAAGCAAACGGAAAGAAATACAAAAAGGGAAATACGGCATCTCTGAGAATCGAGCCAAACTGCTGCCCCAAATCAATGGTTTTGCCAACTATAACGACAATATCGATCCACCCGTCTCCGTTACCGATGGTTCAGCGTATGGCAATCCCTACAATGTAACCCAAACTTTGCAATACAACGCCAACTTCGGATTACAGCTGCAGATACCACTTTATAACCAAACACTCTACACCACTCTGTCCATAGCTAAAACCATGGATGAGATGAATCGCCTTTCTTATGAAAAGGCAAGAGAAGACCTCATCCTTCAAATTAGTCAAATGTACTACCTAGGACAGGTTACAGCTGAACAGATTATTTTGATAAAAGCCAACATCACTCGCCTAGAAGATTGAGAGATATCACTCAGGCCTTCTATGACAACGGTATGGCTATGGAAGTAGATGTGAAACGCGTCAACATCAACCTGGAGAACCTCAAGGTGCAACACGACAACGCACAAGCCATGATGGAACAGCAACTGAACCTACTGAAATACATCATCGACTATCCGGCAGAAGAAAATATAGCACTGGTACCGGTGAATACAGAAATGATTACGCCCGCAGCACTCACCGGGCTATCTGAAACACTATATGAACTACAGCTGCTGCAATCACAGAAACAACTCGCAGAGCAACAAAAAACAATAGTCAGCAACGGTTACATCCCCTCCTTGAGCTTGACGGGAAGCTGGATGTTCTCTGCCTATACGGACAAAGCTTACCATTGGTTCCATTCCGGCCCTTCCAACCATTGGTATCGCTCCTATGGAGTGGGACTCTCCTTGCGTATTCCCATTTTCGACGGACTGGACAAACGCTACAAGATGCGCAAGGCAACCATTGACATAGAGAACATCAAGCTCGCCCAAGAGAATACCCGAAAGAATCTTCAGACACAATATCTGAATGCCACCAATGACCTGATGAACAGCCAACGTAACTTTAAGAAGCAGAAGGACAATTATCTGCTTGCCGAAGATGTATATACCGTCACCATGGACCGTTATCGGGAAGGAATCGCCTCAATGACCGAAGTATTGCAGGACGAAATGCGGATGAGCGAAGCCCAAAACAACTATATCAGTGCCCACTACAATTACCGGATAACCAATCTGACTTTGCTGAAGCTGACGGGACAGCTGGAGACGTTGAGCCCCTCAATTCATTAAAGAGGAAGATGAATAGAGCCCGTATTCAAGGACGGATGTATATATAATAAGTAAACAATATAATATAGAAAATATGGAAACAAAAGAGAACAATAACACCGCAAGTACCCACCAAGAAAAAGCACGGAAATTGAAGAAGCTTCGCCGTTGGCAAATCGTTGTCAGCCTATTAGGAATAGCTATCCTTATCTGGGGAATTATTCAAGTGGTCTGCCTCTTTTTGAACTACAAACGGACGGAAACCAGTAATGATGCACAGATTGAACAATACATATCTCCCGTCAATCTGCGCGCATCAGGATATATCAAGAAAATTTGTTTCACAGAACACCAAGAAGTACACAAAGGAGATACCTTACTTATATTGGACGACCGGGAATATAAAATCAGAGTCATGGAAGCTGAAGCTGCACTCAAGGATGCACAAGCCGGTGCCACAGTCATTGGTGCCACACTACAAACCACGCAAACTACAGCCTCTGTCTACGACGCCTCCATAGCAGAGATAGAAATCCGCCTTACCAAGCTGGAGAAAGACCGCCAACGATACCAGAACCTGGTGAAGAGAAACGCTGCCACCCCCATTCAATTGGAACAGATAGAAACCGAATATGCAGCTACCCACAAGAAGTTGGAAGCCGTGAAACGACAACAGAAAGCTGCCTTGTCGGGTGTGAACGAAGTGTCACATCGCCGTGAAAATACCGAAGCTGCCATACAACGGGCAACAGCCGCACTCGAAATGGCACGACTGAATCTCTCCTACACCGTAGTAGTAGCTCCTTGTGATGGGAAATTGGGGCGGCGTACCCTTGAAGAAGGACAATTCATCACTGCCGGACAAACCATCACCTACATTCTGCCTGACACACAAAAGTGGATTATAGCCAACTACAAGGAAACCCAGATTGAGAATCTGCACTTGGGACAAGAAGTAGTCATTACCGTCGATGCCATCAGCGACAAAGAATTCAAAGGAAAAATCACTGCCATCTCCGGAGCCACCGGCTCCAAATATTCCCTAGTGCCCACGGATAATTCTGCCGGCAACTTCGTGAAGATACAGCAACGCATCCCAGTCCGCATCGACTTTACCGATTTGTCTAAAGAAGACAACAGTAGCCTTGCCGCCGGTATGATGGTAATAGTCAAAGCGAAAACAAAAAAATAGGGATTAAGGATTAGAGGTTAGGGATTAAGGCAACCAACTCCTTAATCCTTACCCCTAATCCTTAATCTTTAACCCTTAATCCCTAACCCCTTAACCCTTATCCCCATGCCCTCATACCCCAAGAACTATCCTTTCTACAACTGGTACCCAAACCGGTAGGTATCATCATCCTATTCGTATTCTTTTTGCCGATACTGACTGTGGGCGGTACCTACTCGGTGGCAAGCACCGAAATGATGAGCGAACTCGGCATCATTTCCGAGCATATCCAGTTTGCCAACTTCGCCACTTCCATTGGCATGGCAGCATTCTGCCTTTTCTGTATAGCTGGTAGTCATACGCCGGCAGAAAATGATGTGCCTGGCAGGATTCTCCCTGATGTACATCTTCAGCTATATCTGTGCCAAGACAGACAGCGTTTTCCTGCTGGCACTATGCAGCATCTTTATGGGATTCCTACGAATGGTGCTGATGATGGTCAACCTCTTCACCCTCATAAAGTATGCAGGGCATATCGAGGCGTACGACAAAATTACACCCGGCAACGAGCCACAACTGACGAAGGCTGGGACAAGCTGGACATCGAACGGAGTGCGGCACAACCCGCCATCTATCTATTCTTCATGGTACTGGGGCAATTGGGAACCTCGCTCACCGCCTGGCTCGCTTTTGAATATGAATGGCAGTACATACACTACTTTATGATGGGGCTACTATTACTTTGCATCCTCATCACATTCATCACTATGCCTTATCATAAATATACCACCCGCCGCTTCCCCATCAACCTCAAGCAGTTCGGCAATGCCTCCGTCTTCTGCATCACTCTGGCCTGCATTACCTATGTGCTTACTTATGGCAAAGTGCTCGACTGGTACGACAACCCAACCATACAATGGGCCACAGCCTGCGCCATCATTGCCGGTGGCATATTCCTCTACATCGAGTCCACCCAGCGCAATCCTTACTATCAACTCGATGTATTCAAACTGCGCACCATCCGTATGGGTTTCCTATTCTATTTTCTGTTAATGGTACTGAATTCCAGCGCCATGTTTGTCAACGTATTCACGGGCATAGGCATGAAGCTGGACAACTTCCAAAACGCCACCTTGGGCAACTGGTCCATGCTGGGCTACCTCATCGGCGGCATTGCCACCATCTGGCTCAGCGTGAAAGGCGTACACTTCAAATATCTCTTTGCCGCCGGTTTCCTTCTATTGGGCTTTCTGCCATGTTCATGTATTTCGAGGTACAAGGTGCAGGACTGTACGAACGGATGAAATATCCGGTCATCATCCGCTCCACCGGCATGATGTTCCTCTACTCGCTGATTCCAACCTACGCCACCCAACGCATGCCTTACAAATATCTTTCTTCCTGGATATGTACCATGATTACCGTACGCATGGTATTGGCTCCCTGCATCGGAGCCGCACTCTATACGAATGTGCTGCAAGAACGCCAGCAGCACTACGTCACCCGCTATGCACAGAATGTAGACATGTTGCACCCCGAAGCGTCCGCCTCGTTTACCCAAACCGTACAAGGCATGCAATATCAGGGAAAAAGCAAACAAGAAGCAATCAACATGGCTGCCATATCCACCAAAGGACGCATCCAGGTGCAGGCCACCCTCTCTGCTGTAAAGGAAATGGCAGGATGGACACTCTATGCCTGCCTGATTTGCATGATATTTGTGCTTGTCGTGCGGTATCCTAAACGAAAATTACTAACTTAGCAGACAATTTTCGGTACAACCTGTAATTTTGTCTGTTATGGATACTCAACAAGAACGTTTATCCCACTTGGACCGCGCATTGTCCAACGGAGAAAACATTTGTAGTTCAGAAGGTATGCTCTGCTCCTTCCCTGCCTCCTTGAAGAAACCTTTCATGATTAATGGAGCAGGACTGATGGTCTGCCGCCAGGGCAACTTCACCTTTTCGCTCAACATGAAGGTATTCTCGGCCCAGGCAGGCGAAACAGTTTTCATTCCGGAAGATTCCCTCTTCCAAGTGCTGAGCGAATCGGAAGACCTGCAACTATTCATATTCATTTACCAGATAGAACCGATAAGGGACATCATAGGCAATTCAGTGGCAACCATGTACCTATACATGCAGCTCCGGACCGAACCATGCTACGTATGGAACACCGGAGACGAAGAAGAAGTCCTGAAATACATGTCCTTACTGGACAATACCCTGCACTTAGACAACAACACCTTCAACGACAACGAACAAAGGCTGCTTCTGCTGGGACTCACATACCGCATCTGTTCCATTTACAACCGTAAACTGATGAACCTTAAAACAACGGTTGGCCACAAACATGAAATTTTTATCCGGCTGATTCAGTTGATAGATGCGCACTACACGGAAGAACGCGGTGTAGAGTTTTATGCAGACAAACTCTGCTTATCACCCAAATACCTCTCTGCACTATCCAAGTCCGTCTGCGGATTCACCGTGCAGGAACTGATATTCAAATCCATCATCCGCAAAAGCATCTCACTACTCAAGAACACCCAGAAAAATATCCAGGAAATCGCCGATTTCTTCAATTTTCCCAATGCTTCTTATTTTGGTACATTTTTCAAGAAACAAACAGGCATGTCTCCGCAACAGTACCGCAAAAAATAGAAAACGTTACGCTTTCAACCGGATAACGAAGCGGCTCCCCTTACCCAGCTCACTCTGGACAGTCAGTGTACCGCCATGCGCTTCCACAAAGTCTTTCGAAATGGAAAGTCCTAAGCCACTACCTTGCACTTTAGTGCCCGGCACTCGGAAATAACGGTCAAAAATGCTCTGGTGATAACGCGGGTCGATACCTTTTCCAAAATCCTGCACATACATTTCCACAAAATCCTCGTCATGCTTGGCGCCGATAACCACCCTCCCGTTCTCTTTGGAATAGCGGATAGCATTACTCAACAAATTGGTGAGTACCCAAGCAATCTTTTCGCTATCGACAAACAATTTAGGCATTTTTTCTTCCGGATACTCCACTTCTATCTGAATACCGAATTTATCAGCCTGTACCTGATTAGCCTTGATGGCATACTCTATCAGTTCAATGGGCTTTGTTATTTTAGGCATCATCTGCAGTTTACCGGCTTCTACCTGCGTCATGTTCAGTAGTTCTCCGGTAATCCCAAGAAGGCGATCAGCATTTTCCTTAATGCTGTTCGATAATTGCTCCTGCTCGTCGTTCAACACCCCTACCCGTTTGTCCTCCAACAACTGCAGACTCATCAGAATAGCGGATATAGGCGTTTTCAGTTCATGAGAAATAGTCGAGATAAAAGTAGTCTTGGCACTATCCAATTCTTTGAATTCTGTAATATTTTTCAGTAAAATCACATCGCCAAGATTATGAGGTTCGTCATCATCAGCCTCTGCATTTATAATGGTAATGTAAGAAGCTTTAAAGTAACTCTCCTTATTGTCTGCATAAATCTTCAACGGTTCTTTCTTTTCACCCGGATTTACCAATTCACGAACTAAACGGCGGAGCAAATCATTCTTCAAAGAAAGCTCCTCAGCCGAACGGCGAATTACCTCTTCCCGTTTTAAATTCAGCACAGTTAAAGCCTCATTATTGATAAAGAGAATTTCCCTATTACGGTTCAAACCAATAATAGGTTCATCAATACTAATTCACAATAGCCTCAAGAAATTTCTTAGCAGAAGTATGTCGTTCAGCGTACTGGCGCGATACTCCGTCAGTCGTTCCGCCATCCGATTAAAACTATCAGCCACTTCACGAAATTCCTCGCGTCCACTCATATCCAGACGTTTCTCATAATTATGGTTCGCTATTTCAAGAATCCCACGCGTCAGTTCTTGAATAGGTTTGCTGATGGAACGGGGAAGCCATACCAACAATATGATACTGGCAAAAATACATACCCCACCTATCACAGAAATCCAGAGCAATGCACGTTGCAATCCCGGTACAGCAGCAGGACTATCCGGCTCTGTAGCCGTCAGTATCTGTAGATTCACCACAGAAAGAGCAACCAACAAAATAATCATTCCAGCCAATACCCCTACGCTGAGTATCAATTTTGTACGAATATTCATAATGTTCCTAAGAATTAATATTATGCAAGTATAATCAAATCTATGTTTACTTGTGCCAAATCACGCACAAATTTTCGGTATTTCAATATCATGAACAATGATTTCGGAAAAGAAAGTGACGGACTTCCCATGCAGACAGTTGTTATCTGTTTCTCCCTACAAGTATCAACAATGCTTCCCAGCACATCCGGCGATTGCACCTGAACGACCTCCCCTCCCAGTTCGGTCACCAATTTGAAGTGGTTCAATAAATACCTTTGATTTGCCAGACCGATGCGGTCAGTACTTTCTCTGGGAGTCTGCACATAAAGGGCAACAAACGAAGTATTGTAGCGGGTTGCCAGACGTGCAGCTTTACGAATGATGCGTCGTGGTGTTTTCTCGTTGCTGCTGATACATGCCAGAAATCTCTCATGACGGACTCCCACACTGGTAACCACTTCATTCTCCACTTTCTTTTCCACCCGTAAAGCCACCTCTTTTAAAGCCAGTTCACGTAATTGGAGAATATTTTCCGTTTTAAAGAAATTGTTCAAGGCAGTAGAGACCTTTTCCGGCTTGTAAATTTTTCCAGCTTTCAGACGGGCTATCAATTCTTCCGCAGTCAAGTCAATATTCACCACCTCATCTGCCTCTTGCAAAACGCTATCGGGAATACGTTCCTTCACCTCAATACCCGAGATGCCTTGTACTTCTTCATTGACACTCTCAATGTGCTGGATGTTAACGGCAGAAATCACATTGATACCCTCATCAAGCAAATCCATCACATCCTGCCAGCGTTTCTCATTCCGGCTACCTTCCACATTGGTATGTGCCAGTTCATCCACCACTACTATCTCAGGGTGTATCTGGATAATGGCATCCAAATCCATTTCTTCCAGCTCTTTTCCTTTATAGAATATCTTACGACGAGGAACAACGGGCAATCCTTCCAACATAGCATCCGTACCGGCACGCCCGTGTGTCTCTATATAGCCTATCTTCACATCTACTCCGTTGTCAAGTAACTCGTGTGCTTCCTGAAGCATACGATAAGATTTACCTACACCAGCAATCATGCCGATGTAGACTTTGAACTTGCCACGCCGCGACTTTTTAATCAAATCAAGAAAATGCTGTACGCTTTCTTCCCTACTCATTTCTTCTGTTTTTTTACTTGTCTTATATATGCCATATAACCCGTAACGATCATCACGACCGCCACGGGCATCCAACACTAATTCATGAGTTCTAAAGTTATATCTAAATAAATCATGCCTTAAAGTAAAGCCGAATACCAGATGTGCATCTTCCATACGAGGGTTCCAAATGGCTTGTGCAAATACAGGTATTGAGAAACTGTCAGTAATCTTGATTTCCGTAATACCTTTCAGTGCCACATTGGTTACAGCAAATCCACTGTTAGGAACACCATATACTCCTACCCCAGCTTCATAAGGCAGAAATCCGCAAGTCAGGTTCAAATCTACAGACTTAACACTGAACGGATAGTTGAGTTCAACATACGAAGAATAATTCTGCCTGCCTTTGTCATCTTTGTCAGCTCCGGCAAACATTGTGTACCAAGCGATTGACAAAGGGAACTTTTCAACCGGCAATGTATAGGCTAATCCCGCTTCAAAGTGATGAGCTGTTTCGTGACTCTTAAAATTAAAATACTTTCTTGCTCCTTGTCCGCCCCACCACAAGCTGGCAACAGAAAAAGTTAGACCTGATTCTCCCAAAGCATAGGCAGCCGTCAAATCAATCTCCTTAGCCGCAGCCCCTTCCCCTGAAGAAACTCCGTCAAAATCGGTAGAGCCCCATGCCGTCAAAGAAAAATCACCGACCCCAAAACCCAAAGTGGGCTGAAAACTGACTCCCGTCTGGTAAAAGCCGCGCCAAACATAAGAACTGACTAAATCACCTTGTATTGTAAATTCCTGAGCTTGCACTTTGCCAATTCCTATAAAACAAGCAGCCACCATACTCACAAAAACTAAAATTGATATTTTTAGACTTTTCATATCCAACTATTTATTTACCATTACTAATCAATCGTTGAAAGGCAGGAAGGAAGTTTCGGCTCCCCCTGTAAAATGACAGCCTTTCACTGCCTGAACAGAAATACTTCCGTTCCTGCCCATAACACATGACAAACACAACTAAAAAAATTATTTATTCTGATCGACTCCTTCTAATGCAATGTTCAGTTTCAGCACGTTTACAGTTTCCGTACCAAACAGTCCTAAAAAGGGTTTGCTGATGTTCTTGTCTACAATGCTTTCACTTCAGCCTCGTTCATGCCACGTGCCTGAGCCACACGCTTCACTTGTACATAAGCACAAGCAGGTGTGATATGTGGGTCTAGACCGGAACCACTGGCGGTTACCATTCAGCAGGCACATCCTTGCGGCTCAGATAAGGATGATGTACCAGAAAAGTATCGATACGGGCTTCCACTTCTGCCAGGTATTCATCGTTCGTAGGCCCCTTGTTACTACCACCCGAAGCATCGGCTGTATAATCACCCGCAGACGGGCGTCCCCAAAAATAAATATCTTGCGTAAACATCTGGCCTACATTGGCAGCACCTACCACTTTACCATTGAGGGTTGCCACCTCTGCATTTCCCTTGTTGGGACCGGCGAACTGTGCAAATATCCACAAGACAAGGATATAGAACAGAGAGAAAAATATGCAAAATGCAATTGTTATTTTAAATGATTTCCAAAGAGTTTTCATTTTATCCAAGTTTTAAAAAAACAGACTAACTATCATATCTATCAGTTTGATGCCGACAAACGGAGCGATGACACCGCCCACACCATAAATCAGCAGGTTGCGACGAAGCAATGCACTGGCACCGATTGGCTTATACTGAACACCTTTCAAAGCCAACGGAATCAAGATAGGAATGATGATAGCGTTGAATATGACAGCCGAGAGAATGGCCGTTTCAGGGCTATACAGTCCCATAATGTTCAGAGGAGCCAACTGAGGGATGGCTACCATAAACAAAGCAGGGATAATGGCAAAGTACTTGGCAACGTCGTTCGCAATGGAGAAGGTAGTCAACGTACCGCGTGTCATCAACAACTGTTTGCCAATCTCCACAATTTCAATCAGCTTCGTCGGGTCGTTGTCAAGGTCCACCATATTACCGGCTTCTTTGGCTGCCTGCGTACCGCTGTTCATCGCCACCCCCACATTAGCTTGTGCAAGGGCGGGAGCGTCGTTTGTACCGTCACCCATCATAGCCACCAGCTTACCGGCCTGCTGTTCTTTTTTAATATATTCCATCTTGTCCTCCGGCTTGGCTTCAGCAATGAAATCATCCACTCCAGCTTTCTCTGCGATGTATTTGGCTGTCAAAGGGTTGTCACCGGTCACCATCACAGTTTTCACACCCATCCTGCGAAGACGCTCAAAACGTTCCTGAATACCCGGTTTGATAATATCCTGCAACTCGATTACCCCGGTAACCCTCTGATTGACACATACTACCAACGGAGTTCCACCGTTGCTGGTAATTACAGCAATCACCTCTTCAATCTCTTTCGGGAACTTGTTTCCGGCATTTTCCACAATCTTGCGAATAGCGTCGAAGGCGCCTTTACGTATCTGAGTACCATCCTGCAAATCCACACCCGAACATTTTGTTTCGGCTGTAAACTTAATCATATGAGCACCGGTAGTATTCAAATCACGCATACGATGACCGTTTTCACGTCCCAGTTCAATGATAGACTTACCTTCCGGAGTCTCGTCAGAAAGTGAGGACAACAAGCAAGCCTCTACGAACAAATTCTCGTCAACACCCGAAGCCGAATGAAACTTGGTAGCTTTACGGTTACCGATTGTAATGGTACCGGTCTTGTCTAGCAACAAGGTATCAATGTCACCGGCTGTTTCTACCGCCTTACCGGATTTGGTGATTACATTAGCGCGCAAAGCACGGTCCATCCCAGCAATGCCGATGGCAGAAAGCAGTCCGCCGATAGTAGTCGGTATCAAGCAGACAAACAAAGAAATGATGGCTGCAATGGAGATATAAGTTCCCGGATGGTCGATATTCGTATAGTCAGCCATAGGAATCAACGTCACACATACAATGACGAATACCAAGGTGAAACCGGCCAGAAGAATAGTCAATGCTATCTCGTTCGGAGTCTTCTGGCGAGTAGCGCCTTCTACCAAAGCAATCATCTTGTCAAGAAAGCTCTCACCCGGTTGCTGCGTCACCAATACCTTGATTTTATCAGAAAGAACTTTTGTACCACCAGTTACGGAACTCTTGTCACCACCGGCCTCACGGATAACCGGAGCAGATTCACCGGTAATGGCACTTTCGTCAATGGAAGCCAAACCTTCCACAATCTCACCGTCGGCAGGAATCGTATCTCCCGCTTCACAAATAAAATAGTCGCCTTTCTTCAAACGTGAACTGCTAACGGTATGGATTTTACCGTCAACCAGCACTTTAGCCGGAGTCTCTTCACGGGTTTTACGCAAGCTGTCAGCTTGGGCCTTACCACGCGCTTCAGCGATGGCTTCAGCAAAATTAGCAAACAGCAACGTCACAAACAAGATGACGAATACCAAGAAATTATATCCGAATGCTCCATATTCCGAAGTACCCAATGAAAGGAAACAGACAATCAGCATGACGACTGTTACGACTTCCACCGTAAACATAATCGGATTCTTTATCATCACCCGTGGATTTAGCTTCACGAATGATTGCTTCAAACTTTCCATTACTTGCTCCTTCTGAAACAGAGAAGCTGATTTATTATCTTTCATACCTATGAAATTACTTTTTACAAACTACTATTACAAACTGAAATGTTCAGCAATCGTACTCAATGCATGTGCCGGGAAGAATGACAAGGCAGCCACAATAAAGATAACGGCAAAAGTCATCACACCGAAAGTTACTGTATCTGTCTTCAGCGTACCGGCACTCTCCGGAACATATTTCTTTCCGGCCAACAGACCAGCAATGGCTACCTGACCTACGATAGGCAGGAAACGTCCTAAAATCAGCGTCCAGCCGGTAGTATAGTTCCAGAAGTAAGTATTGTCGCCCAATCCTTCGAAGCCAGAACCATTATTGGCCGCAGCCGAAGTATATTCATAAAGCTGCTCACTCAGTCCGTGGAAACTGGGATTATTCAACCAGCCGCCTTCACCTGCCACAAATTCAGGATAATGAGCGAACAAAAAGCAAGAAAGTGCCACACCGCCCAAGATGATAAGCGGATGAAGCAGTGCCACAATGGTAGCAATCTTCATTTCACGCGCCTCTACCTTCTTACCGAGAAATTCCGGAGTACGTCCCACCATCAGTCCACTGATGAATACGGCGATAATGATGAATGTATAATAGTTCATGAAACCTACACCCACACCTCCAAACCACGTATTAATCTGCATGTTCAGCATTTCCATCATACCGGAAAGAGGCATCGTTGAATCATGCATACCATTCACAGAGCCATTGGAAGTAACTGTAGTCACAATACTCCAAAGAGCAGTAGCAGCAGACCCTAAACGGACTTCTTTACCTTCCATTGCTCCATTGTCTTGGGCAATTCCCATCTCATCAATGCGCGGATTACCTCCCATCTCCTGCGAAACGTTGATGCAAACACCCACAAGAAAAGCAAAAAGCATTACGCCGTAGATAGAGTAGGCCATCTTCTTACGTTTGATGTAAAAGCCGAGTGCAATCACCATAGACATAGGTATAATCAGGATAGACCAACATTCTGCAATATCTGTCAAGTAAGTAGGATTTTCCAACGGATGTGAAGAGTTACATCCAAAATAACCGCCACCGTTCGTACCCAATTGCTTGATAGGAACAATCGCTGCCGTAGGACCTTGTGAAACCAACTGGGTCTGTCCTTCCATCGTCTGAACTTCCATCTTACCATCAAATCCCATCGGAGTACCTTGTAGAATGAGGATGAAGCCCACAATCAACGAAAGCGGTAATAATACACGTGTACAGCTCAAAACCAAGAACATCCAGAAGTTACCGATAGTCTTCGTCGATTTGGCAGCCATACCCTTCATGATACCTGCCATAGCTGCCATACCGGTAGCGGCGGTAATGAACTGGAACAACATAATGACGAACAACTGTGTAAAATATGTCAGTCCGCTTTCACCGGAATAATGCTGCAAGTTACAGTTCACCATAAAACTGATACATGTATTGAATGCCAGGTCCGGTGTCTGGTTAGCGTTTCCATCCGGATTTAACGGCAACCACTGCTGTGTACAGAGCAGCACCATGCCCCATACAAACCAAAAGGCATTCAGAATCAGCAGGGCTTTCAAGAACTGTTTCCAGTTCATCTCTTCCTCCGGATTGACTCCGGCCACTTTATAAATCAATCTCTCGACCGGCTTCATGAAATCCGACCATGTCTTTTCGCCTTTGTAAACCTTGGCAATATACTTTCCCAGAGGATAGGATATCACAATCAGCAGAACAATCTGCAAGGCTACACCTAAAATTTCAGTGTTCATTTCTCCACTCTCCATTCATTAAAACTTTTCGGGTCTTATCAGCACATAAGTCAGATACCCGAACATTACAATACCTAATACAAATAAAGCTGTGTACATAATTCTCTCTTTTAAATCTTCTCAAACCAATCTACGCATTTCCAGAAAAGCCAAAAGGCGAACAAACCGCTCAATAGGCAAAAAATAAATGATACTGTTATTCCCATGTTTTTACCTTTTAAAATGTTACTACATATTTTTGTCTGCCAGGAATGTGCCAAATATGTGCCAAAAAGAGCGCATATACCATACACCATTAATTATCAACAGAATACATACTAAACAAGTATAAAAAGAAACAGGTTGCACCCTTTCAAAATGAAAAGGTGCAACCTGTTTTGATATGTTTTAGCCCATAGGCACTTTCTGCTTCTAAGCCTGTTTCAAGAATAATCTTGCCACGGTCCTATATCGAAGGTACCTCAGTCGTATACTGAGCCCCCTATTATAGATCTGAGATCTTGTATTCCTCAATCTTCCGATACAACGTCGTCAAACCTATTTTCAATAACCGGGCTGCTTCTGTCTTATTCCCCTTTGTATACTCCAGTACACGGGCAATGTGCCGGCGTTCCATAGCTGAAAGTTCAAAACTGCCGGGACTTGAATCATTGGAGTGTTCATAATGGGCATTCTGAATATCAAACGGCAAATCAGCAATGTCCAGATATCCGCTCTCGCAAACAATCATACTGCGTTCTATCACGTTACGTAATTCACGAATATTTCCCTTCCACGGTTGGGAGTCCAATGCTTCAAGAAATGCGGGAGCTATTTCAACCACCGGACGCGCCAGCTGTTCCGCAAAACTCTTTATAAAAGCCTTCGCCAACAGCCGGATATCACCTGCACGTTCGCGCAATGGCGGCAGATGTATCTGAAATACGCTTAATCTATAAAACAAATCCTCGCGGAAACGTCCGGCAACAATCTCCTGGGACAAGTTGCGGTTCGTAGCGGCAATGATGCGGACATTGACACGGGTAGGTTTCGTATCACCTATCTTAATATACTCACCGGTTTCAAGAATACGCAGCAACTTGGCTTGCAGTTCAAACGCCATCTCACCGATTTCATCCAAAAAAATAGTCCCATTATTCGCTTCCTCGAACAGTCCCTTCTTATCCTTCAATGCGCCGGTAAACGAACCGGCTTTATGACCGAACATTTCACTTTCCAGCAACTCCTTGCTGAACGAAGAACAGTTAACCGCTACAAAATTCTGCCGTGCACGCTTACTACTGTAATGGATGGCCTGGGCAAATACCTCCTTACCCGTGCCCGTTTCTCCAGTCAACAGTACAGGAACATCAGTCCCTGACACCTTCTGAGCTAATGAAACAGCATCCTTCAGGACTTTGGATTCTCCCAGGATAGAATCAAAAGAGTACGTCTGTCCCACCTTCTTCTCCAGTTTTTCCAACCGCACATTCATACGCGCTTTCTCTACAGCACGGCTTATCAGAGGAATAATCTTGTTATTATCGTCTCCCTTGGTGATGTAGTCGAAAGCACCGTTCTTGATGGCCTGCACCCCATCGGGAATATTGCCGTGCGCTGTCAGCAGAATAACTTCCACATTGGGTGCCGCCTTCTTGATAGCCAACACCAGGTCTACCCCATTTCCATCGGGCAGAAACACATCACACAAAACTACATCGGGATTTTGGAGTTCCAGTTGCTTCAGGGCAGCCCTGCAATCACCAGCCTGACAGACGTCATATCCCTCCAACTCCATCATCCGTGTCAGAAGGGTACGGATTTGTACCTCATCATCAATGATTAGAATCTTACTCATATCTATTCGATAAGTTTTTAAACTGATAACGGTAAAAAACAGGGTGTGCAAATATAAGCTTTTCCCAAATACCAACGGCATATCTTTTGAACTTTTATAGGTGAAGGGGCAAGAGCCTGCCACCAACCGGGATATGAATATCCCACCACAACAATGCCACAGCGGCATTATGCAGGCCTAGTCCCAGTGACAGCCCCTCATGCCTCCCCCTTCCATTTTGGAAAGAGGCCACCTGAAATGAAAAGCCGGAAGGAAGAACATCCGGATGAATGCAATTATGAAACTGTTAAAAAAGAAACAAGAAATGAAAGTTTGTAAATTCGGCGGAACTTCCGTCGGCACCGTAGAGAGAATGAAACATGTAGCAACACTCATTAAAGATGCAACACCCAAGATTGTGGTACTGTCTGCCACCGCAGGCACCACCAACCATCTGGAGGAGATTGCCGCCAACTTGTTCAACCGTGAAATAGAACAAGCCCACGACCGCATCACCCGGCTGGAATTCCAGTTCATCGAATTTGCCAATGGGTTGCTGACCGACGAGAAACTGAAACGGGAAGCAATAGATTATATCCTCGACCGCTTCCAGCAACTATGGAAATTTACCAAGAACTCTTTCACCTCCGTCGAAGAGAAGGAGGTGCTGGCACAAGGCGAACTTATCAGTACCGCTCTGATGCATTTCTACCTGCGCGAGCTGAAAATTCCCAATGCACTGCTTTGTGCATTCGACTTCATGCGTACCGGCCCCGACAACGAACCCGACTTGGAATATATAGAACAAAAACTCCGAGAACAGCTTGCCTGCCATCCCGGCATCAATCTCTTCATCACTCAGGGTTTCATCTGCAAGAATGCCTATAACGAAACAGATAACCTGAAACGCGGCGGCAGTGATTACACTGCTTCCCTCATTGGCACCGCCTCCAAGCAGACGAGATACAAATATGGACGGACATAGATGGCATGCACAACAATGATCCGCGCGAGGTGTCAGGTACCCGCCCCGTGAAACGCCTCAGCTTCAACGAAGCCGAACAACTGGCCTTCTATGGTGCCAAGATACTGCATCCCTTCTGTATCGCCCCGGCACGCCTAAGGAATATTCCCGTCCGGTTGCTTAACTCTATGGAACCGTCGGCAGAAGGCACGCTAATTTCCAACCTGCAGGACGACAATATCATCAAGGCCATAGCCGCCAAGGACCACATCATATACATAAAGTTCGAATCGAACCATAATCTGTGTCCCTATCTGTTCATCAGCAAGATTTTCGACATTTTTGCCAAGTACCGTACCCCCCCTCTGCCTGCTGGTATCCTCCAATCTGGACGTATCTGTGGCTATAGACGACTGCACTCGTTTATCGAACATCATCTCCGAACTACGCCAATATGCCCATGTATTGGTAGAAGACCGCATGACCATCGTCTCCGTGGTGGGCAACATGCAATGGGAATATGCCGGGTTTGAGGCAAAGATTATGGAGGCGCTAAAGGACATCCCCCTACGGATGATTTCATATGGCAGCAGCAATAATGACGTGGCATTCGTCATTAAGAATACAGACAAAAAAAGGGCTTTACAAGCCCTAAATGATAAGTTATTCCAACCGGAATATGCAGAACGGAACTAAAAGAAATGGTTCCGTATCTCCTTCGCGATGTAACGGCCCATCAGCTCCTGCCCCGGTTTGTCGGGATGCAACCCGTCGCGCAGATAGCGCCCGCTACCGGAAGGCTGCTCAAACTTTTCGGTGATACCACAATTGGAGTAACAGTCTATCAGCTGCACGGAAAGCGCCCGGCACAACTCACGCAAGATGGCAATCTTCTGCAGATTCAGTGCATTGTGTTCGGGGTTGCCGGTCTGAATCGGCGTGCACACGAATACGCGGCATTGGGGATAATGCTCCAGAATGGTCTGAATGGACCAACGGGCACCGCCCGCCATGGTGTTGACATCTACTTCATCGAGCGTCTTCCCTTTAAGGGCCTCTTCGGCACTACCCAAGTTACGGTCATTCGTTCCCATAGAGAACACAAAGACATCGGGCGCAGGGTAAGCGCCACTTTCCACTTCGGCTATGAACTTCTGGATATGCACCTTTGACACGTTGTTGTGCCGCATCTGTAACTCATGCCTATCCTCCGTAACCTGCCAACCGCCAGAGATGCCGGCAAAAGCTTCGCTGCCATAATCCTGAGTATCGGGATGGCATGCCCATGTGGCAGAACCGACCGCCACGTTGTGATGTGTAGCGAATCCGAGTTTATCCACTACAGTCTTAGACCATTGTTCGCCTGCGGTAATGCTGTTTCCGTCGCACCCGAAGTTCAGCTTGCTGAAGTCCGGATAAAGAGATTGCGCGTGCAGCGCAATCCCCATCCAGACAAGAATCCCCAAAACCATCAATCTATTCATCTTCTTATGATAGAAAACCTATGAAAAACGTTCAATAATTTCCATGCACATACGTCCGTTGTGATACGGACATTTCCAGAATCCCGCCTTGTCATCATCGGTGTTCACCGTGCCGTCAGCACGCACGCTCCAATGCCATTCTCCGTACTTGTAGTCTACCAGATGCTGCTTGATGAAGTCCCAACATCGGAGAGCCTTCTGCATGGCCACTTCGTCATCAAAGTGCTGGTAGAGGTTGGCATGTCCCACTACGTTCTCGGCCTGCACCCACCAGTGGCGGTCGGTATCGGTCTTTCCTTTATCCAGAAAAGTCTCGTATATCATGCTGCGTCGGGCGTCAATCCTTCATCGGCAGCGGCAGCGATGTATTCTACAAGTGGTTCCACTTTCTCCAGGAGGTCCTTATCGCCCAGAACAAGGGCAGCCTCGTGTATCAACCAGGAGCTTCGATATCGTGCCCATAGGAGACAATGCGGTATTTACTAACCCAATCATCATTGAAGAACAATTCCAGATGACCGGTCTTGATATTCAGAATCCGTTCCGTGAAAAGGCCTATCAAATTGCGCAGTTGCCTCTCCAGACGGGTATCCTTCCACATGCGGAAAAGATTGGTATAAGGTTCCAGAATATGCAGATGGGTATTCATCGTCTTGCGCTCGTTCTCATCCTTGGCGCTGAGGCGCATGTCGGCTATCTCTCCCCATTCGCGGTCAAGGCTTCACAATAACCGTTCTTCACGGGGTCGAAGCTATGCTCTTCGATAGTCTCGAACAAACGGATGGCATATGCCAGCGCTTCATCATCGCCCGTGGCACGAGCATATTCACTCAGCCCGTAGATGGCGAAACCCAAAGCGTAAATCTGCTTCTTGGTATCGAGCGGATTGCCTTTATAGTCGAGAGACCAGTAAACTCCGCCAAATTCATTGTCGTAGAAACGGTCGATAAGAGTGCGTTTGGCACGCGTAGCCGTTTCCAGATACTCCGGCCTCCTCAGCAAGCGGTATGCAGCCGAAAAGGTCCACAAGATGCGGGCGTTCAGGATGGCCCCCTTTTCAGCTTCGGGCTTCACCTCCTCTCGACCCGTGATACGGCCGTAGAAGCCGCCGTTCACTTCATCCGTCATTCTGTTTATCCAGAAGGGGAGGATATTGGAGACCAACTCCTCCTCCATCTCCTGTTTCATCTTCTTGATATCCACAAGTTTTTGAGTTATGAGTTATAAGTTATTCTGCTGAAGGTTCTCACGGCGCTCTTTCAGGTCTGCATTGATGGCTGCCATACGCGTCTTATTCAATGGATAGATGAATACGACAACGATGGAAAGTGCGGCTATCGCAGCAGGAATAAAGCTCATCAGATACTTCAAGCCATCCAGCGCCTCGGGAGTCTGCACGGCATTCTCTGCGGTATTGTAACCGAAGAATGCCAACAGTGCCATTACTGCCCAGCCTGCAAATGCACCGCCAAACTTCTGCGCCATAGAACCGGAAGAGAATATCAGCCCCGTAGAGGATGTGCCATCCTTTTGCTCGGCATAGTCCGCCACATCCGCATACATGCTCCAAATCAACGGAGATACGATACCGGTGCAGATGGAGATAAGCACCTGGAAAATCATCATCAGCCACCATCCCAGCCCGTCATTCGGCACAAAGAAGAAGAGCACGCTGAGCACTACCAGGCACACGAGCGAAATGATATAAGTGGACTTCTTTCCAAACTTCATGGACAGAGGCACAGCCAGCGCCACACCAATCATATTACACACTTCACCCACCATCAGGAACAAGCCGGCATACAATACCAGATTGAACACCCCGAAATCGAGGAATGCATTGGCACTGATATAGTCCTTGAAGAAGTAGGCGGCAGTAGCTCCGCGTACCGTATTGAAGAAATTCGACAACAACGCCGCACCATTCAATATCCACCAAGGCGAATTGCGCACCAGTGACTTCACATCCTTACCGATGGATTCGGACGCCACACTCTTGACATGCTCGCGCGTCATGCTAAAGCAAAACAGAAAACCCAAAAAGCAGAGCGTGGCAATGCATACCATGGCATATTGCAACTGGAAGCATTGCTATAGTCCATTGATTTAAACCAATTACACAATGGCTCCCATGCTCCCAAAGCGATAAAACTACCTCCGTATGCAAAAAACATACGGTAAGAAGAGAAAACCGTTTTTGTATTCGAATCATCAGTCATTACTCCCAGCATAGCCCCGTATGGTACATTGATTGCCGTATATACCGTCATCATCAGGATGTAAGTGACATAAGCCCATACCAGCTTACCCGTTGTCCCCATGTCGGGCGTTGTAAAAAGTAAAATCCCGGCAATGGCAAAAGGAGCTGCAATCCACAACAAATAAGGACGGTATTTGCCCCAACGCGTATGAGTACGGTCTGCAATGACTCCCATCATCGGATCGGACACTGCATCCCAAATACGTGTCACCAGCATCAGCAATCCTGCATCAGCCAAGCTCAAGCCAAAAATATTCGAATAGAAGAACGGTAAGTAATAGGAGAATATTTTCCAGAACATAGAGGAAGACATATCCCCAAAACCATAACCGATTTTCTCTTTTAGTGTTGCCATAGTATGTTGTATTTTTATTATTTCATTATCTGCAAATTCTTGTCTATCAGCTTCTTCAACGTTTCTACCGAAGCTGATGAAGACAAGCCGTCAGCAGGCGTATTCATGCAATAGTCCACCAGCTTGTCAATGGTAGAAGTGGCTACATGCATCCGCGTGTCGGAAGAAGCGTAGTAAATAAATACAGCTCCGTCTTCATCGGCAATCCAGCCGTTGGTGAAAAGCACATTGCTTACGTCACCTATACGCTCCTCACCCTCGGGTACCATAAAGGCCCCACCGGGAGTGGCAATCAGTTTCGTCGGATCTTCCAAAGAAGTCATGTACATATAAAGCACATAACGCAATCCGGCGGCACAACCGCGGACACCATGAGCCAGATGCAACCAGCCTTTCGGAGTCTTGATGGGATGCGGACCTTCACCATTCTTCACCTCCTTGATGGTGTGATAGTAGCGCTGGTCGATAATCTTCTCTTCCTTCACCTCGGCATGGGTTATGTCGTCCACCAGCGCCCAGCCGATACCACCACCGCTACCGGCATCAATAAAGCCATCCTGCGGACGGGTATAGAGGGCATATTTGCCATCTACAAACTCCGGGTGCAGCACCACGTTGCGCTGCTGACTCTTGGTCTTCAGGTCGGGCAGGCGTTCCCAATTCTTCAAATCCTTGGTGCGAGCAATGGCAGCTGTAGCCGTAGCCGAGGACAAGTCACCGGCGGGCGCATTGTCGTCGTGGCGTTCGGCGCAGAAGATACCGTAAATCCAGCCGTCCTCATGAGCCGTGAGGCGCATGTCGTATACATTCGTTGCCGGAATCGCGTCTTCGGGCATGGTGATGGGGTAATCCCAAAACCGGAAATTATCAATGCCGTTGGGACTCTCGGCTACGGCAAAGAACGACTTGCGGTCAGCGCCCTCTACACGTACCACCATCAGATACTTGCCATTCCACTTAATGGCCCCCGAATTCATGGTCGCATTCATACCGATACGTTCCATCAGGTACGGGTTGGACTTCTCATCCAAATCATACCGCCAGAATACAGGTGTATGAGCAGCCGTCACTACCGGATATTTATAGCGGGTGAATATGCCATTGCCGTCTTCCACGGCCACATTCTTTCTCGTAATCAACTCTTCGTGTCTCTGAAAGAGCCTCTCTACCTTTTCTTTAAAAGCTTCCATGTCTGTTATATTGATTGTTTGTTTATTGATACAGATTTACATCAGCTGCAAACAGCGTCTTGGGATTGTTATAGAACTCCACAAAATCCTCCGCAGATGTCTGTCCCGGATAGGGGGCATAGTAATGGGTCACCTTTTCACGGGCATTGCGCCACACCAGCACATAGGCAAGCGGATATTTCTCCAACGCAGGCAGCAGAGTACCAGTCCACCATTTGGCATCGGGAATTCCTTCGTAACCGGTTTCGGTCACAGCAATCACCTTATTGTGTGCTTTCCCTATACTGTCGATAATGGAAAGTGCCCTATCCATCCCGGCAAGATAGGTATCCCGGTCGAACTGATAAGTATCGAAGCCGATAACGTCTATCAACTCGTCGCCCGGATACTTCTTCAAGTATTCCGTCGTGTCCTTGGGTTCCGTGCCCGGAGAGTAAGCATAGAGTGCATTATCCACTCCCCTGGCCTGCAGAGTGTCCACTGTCATGTGCCACAATGTCTTATACTCTTCAGGGGTACACAGTTTTTCGCCCCACCAGAACCAGCTGCCGCTGTGTTCGTGCCAGGGACGGAAAAGTACGGGTATCTTCACGCCGTCTGCCGTCTTCAGCGAATGAAGGAAATCGGCCACTCCTCCCAACCAGCCGGCAAACTTCTGATGATTCTCGCCACCGGGCAGGATGGACTTCACCACCGTCGTATCCGATACATCCCAGGCATCACCGCCCGTCTTGGGATTGCGCGCATGCCAACTGAGCGAAACCATGCCGCCCCGCTGATACTGATTGATTATCTCTTTCCTGATTTTATCGAAGGGCACCTTATCCAGATTGGCGGCATTCCCTAGTTCCAGCTCTCCCAAATCAAAGCTGATGACAGCCGGATAGTCGCCACACACGCTTTTCACATCCGAACGGCCTTCCTCACCTTCCCAGCCGATACCATATACCGTATCGTCATGATGGCCGAGCATGATACCTTTGGAAGGGATTTTTTTCAAGTTAGCCAGTAAGTTCTCCGTTTCCTGCGTACGCGCAGCAGCCGTCTCTTCATTCACACTCTGTTCTTTCTTGGAAGAACCGCAGGCGGTCAACAGACTTGCCGCCAGAATCATCATAGCAAATTTTACTTTTCTCATATCCATGTTTTTCAATCTGGTATTGTTATTGGTAACACTAATTCCTGGCACAAAGATAGCGGATTGCACCAAGAGAAAATGATACAATTTTATCCCTTTACTGTATTAAAAAGCAGAATATAAAAAACGTATCATCTAACTTTCACCGGAACGCGCTTCCGCGAGACAATTCCCCGTTCCACTTTCCGGCGTTCCAGCTTCACCGGTTCGCTTGTAAAATCGGGAACATTGTACGAGTAGACCAGACGGTCGTAATACTCCCAAGGATTTTCCTGAGGAAGCAGGAAAGGCTTGCCCACCACCCCATTCTCATCCATACTTGCCAGATACAGACGGTATAAAGCCCATCTCCCCTGCGGCTACTGAACACAAACCATCGGGAGTTACTGCTCCAGTTATGGAAACTTTCCGTATCATCGCTGTTCACCTCCTTTATGGGACGCATACCGCCATCCTTCAAATCCAACAGCCATAAATCGGCTTCTTTATGCCAAATTGAGAAATTCCCGTAATCCGACAAAGTAAACATGATATACTCGCCATCGTACGAGGGCCTCGGGAAGGAGATGCTTTTCTTCATAGCTGCCGCATTGACCAGCGTATCTATCTTTTCGCCAAATGTCCCGTCTTCCGGATTGAAATCTATACTACACAAGCTATAACGTATTTCCTTATATTCCGCCGGTATCGGCTTGGCCTCCGCAGTACAGAAATACAGTTTGCGTCCGTCCGGTGAAAATACTGGAAAGGTTTCGAAGACTTCCTTCTTCTGAAGCAAGGGAGAGAGCAGTAATTCATGTGTCTCGGGATGATAGACCAGTACATCCGATTCCAAGTCGAGCACTTCCACACGCTCATCCTTCACCGCATGGAAAGACTGGCGCGTATTGTTGACAGAATAGGCAATATATTTGCCGTTTGGATGCCAATAAGGGTACACCCCCGCAGAGAGAGTGGAATCCGTTTTCGTATCCAGCATTTCGCGCTTCCCGTCTATCTGCATCAAGGTCCCTCCGTTCTTTCCACGGATATGCAGGCTCAGATGGTCCGGATTTGTTTTGTTGAAAGCATGACAATTCAGGCACATGCCCGGCACCATGGTATTCTCCAGCAAGGGACGCTCCTCGAACGAAGCAAGGTCACGCTCATAAATGCCCATCTTGCTATAAACTTCATATCCGGGAGCCAGCTTGCGGTATACCACCCCATAATCTATAGGATACGGACTGACATACATGGGAAAAGAGCGGTACTGTTTCCACTCGCCGTCTTTCCGGATACATACCGTAAACAGAAGGCTATCACCCTTGTTCTCCTCCAAAAGCTCTTGCCATGCATCTTGCGGAAATGATACTATTTTATCATTTACGTGCATCTCTCCGGACTTTCCTCCGGTCACGGTCACATCCACACGTTCGTACGCTCCACCAATACAATTGAAATTCATAGGAGCAATGGTTGCAGGAATAGTCACACCGATATAGTCGGGATAGATATCCGGCCATTCATCCACCCTTTCCGGGGAAGTCACCGGATTGCCGCAAGCGGCAAACCACCATGCAGCCATTATGCAAACAGCTATATTCTTCATCTTTTTCATTTTACTTTCTTAGTAGCAAATAATTCCAGTATGTACTGCCGAAACGCGCCTCCAACATCTGCCGGGCATTCTGCTGCGAGGTATATATCCGCGCAAATTCCGTTACATCCCGCACCACTTGGGGCGAAATGCTCCACGGCATACCCTGGAAGTTCTTGTGCGTCTGTGTCCATACATATATCAACGCCTCTTGATAGCTGCGGGGAATATGGTCGTAGCCGGCATACTTGCCTAACGGATAGTACTTCATGAAACGTTCCAAATCACGTTGCTGCAGGACATAGGCCAGCATATACTCAAATGCCATCCGGTTCCGGTGGTTGTGCTGGTAAAGCAGCCCCAGCATGATGTCCGTTTCCTGGCTGCTGAACAAGAAGTCTTCCGTATAGCGTATCTGCCTCAGCCAACCCCACTCCTTGTGGGCATTGATTTTTCCTCATTATACAGATAGGTCATGGCATCCTCCGCCCAATCCCTGTAGAAGATTGTCTTCCTCAACAAACGCAGGTACTTGGCTGCCACTTCGTATTGCCCGTTTATCAGGTTCGTCTCCGCCAGACGCTTGAAGCAACGGCCACTCTTGTTGAAGTTAGGTATGGCCTCCATCGCCTCAAAAGTGAAACGCTGTGCCGTATTGACCATTCCCAAATGATAGTATGCCTCACTGGTGGGCAACGGCAAAGTAAAGTCACGCTGGAACTCCGGTAGCAGCCCTTCCGTCCCGTTCTGATAAAACTCGAACATGCGGTCGCCCATCTGTCCCGTCTTTCCCAAAGCAAGATTCAGGCAGGTCACGCCGAAAGGTGAAACCGGCGACTTCTCTTCTGCCTTTTCTATAATCTCCTGCCATTGTCTATTACGCACCAGCTGGTCATACTCCATCGCTTCCTCCTTATCCATATCGCAACCGGCCGCCACGCAGTAATAACCGAACAATGTTACCGCCACCACTTGCAGAACTCCATAAAATACCGGCTTCTTCTTCAAAACGGGCAAAGCTGCCAGCAGGAAGGGAAGGACAATCAGCAATACGGCAAGCCCTATCTCTATCCAAGGAATCACTGCCGGGAAACGGTAATATCCTATACCGCCCATCAGACGGTAAATGGGGAATTGTACCACATGCTTGCCAATTAGCGGAACAGCCCGATACCCCACAATCCTGCCACCCACGAACC
>ENA-OUNI01000122-OUNI01000122.1-human-gut-metagenome-genome-assembly--contig:-NODE-122-length-32414-cov-2.887664_pt1 | contig 32414 bp, 33 predicted proteins | sample MGYA00242499_ERZ504580 | MGnify/ENA primary metagenome ERZ504580 (study PRJEB26092, sample SAMD00036315) | human gut metagenome | host: Homo sapiens | study: EMG produced TPA metagenomics assembly of... | reverse complement strand
ATCCAGCGTATGTGCCGTGGCAATGAGCGCTTGCTCATTCAAGGCTCCAGATAGGCACTAGCCGAACCCGCCTGCCACACTTCCTCTATTCCCTCGCCCGTTTGCTTTGCTTCCTGCGCCACATCCGTATGCAGGATAGATAGAGGAATTTTCAACCGCTTGCACGTATTGCGCACTAGCAATTCATCCCGGTCTGCCTCCGCACCGCGCAGGCCGTGGTTAATATGGGCGGCTGAAAGCGTCAGATGAAATTCCTCGCGGATTTCATTCAGAAAAAAGAGCAGCGCCATCGAATCCGCTCCCCCGGAAACGGCGACAATGACCGCCGCACCCGGCGTCAGCAGATGATGACGCTGAATCGTTTCAAGAGCCCTACATTTCATCACGGTTTCTCTCCAAGGTGGTAAACATCGTATAATCCGGGTTCCAGCCAAGCTCCACCGTCTCCACCGGGCCGTGGCGGTTTTTGGCCACGATCACCTCGGTGATGTTGGCGTTCGCCTCTTCTGGCGGATTTTCGTCCTTATAATAATCCTCACGGTAAAGCATCATAACAATATCCGCATCCTGCTCGATGGAGCCGGATTCACGCAGGTCAGAAAGCTGCGGACGGTGTGATTTGCCGCGTCCCTCCGTGCCGCGCGCGAGCTGGGCAAGCGTGATAACCGGAACGTTGACATCCTTGGCCATCAATTTCAGGTTTCGCGTAATATCAGAAACCTCCTGCACACGGTTTTCCGTACGTTTGCCGGACTGCATGAGCTGGAGATAGTCGATGACCACGCAGTCAACATCCCGCATGCGGCGCACGCGCGCCTTCATCTCCGGCACGGTGATGCTGGAAGTATCGTCTACATAGAGGTCGCATTCATTTAAAACAACTGTGGCCGCGCCGAGCTACTCCACTCATCATCCGTCAGCTGGCCGGTGCGCATCTTTTGGCTGCCAACACGCGCCTCGCTCGAAAGCAGGCGCTGCGCTAACTGCTCTTTGGTCATCTCAAGCGAAAAAAACAAAACCTTTTTTTTCGCTTTGAGTGCAACATTGCGCGCAATGTTGAGCGCAAAGCTCGTTTTACCCATTGCCGGGCGGGCGCCCACAATGATGAGGTCGGATTTATTCAAGCCGGAAATGACCCGGTCCAGATCAGAAAAGCCCGTGGTGAATCCCATATACTGCTCCCTGTCTGGGGAGCTCAGCTTATAGAGCCTATCATACACCTCATTAACGATCACATCGCTCAGGCGGGAGGGCCCGACCGTATTCTTCCCCTGCCGGATATCATAAATGCGCTGTTCCGCGGCATCCAGCAACAAGTCTGCCTCCGCCTCTTCCGTTGTGGCGGAATCAATAATCTCCCGAGAAACGTTGATGAGCGTACGCATGTAGAACTTTTCCCGCACGATGCGGGCATACGCCTCCACATTCGCGGTGGAGGGCACCGCCTGCGCGAGCTGGAACAGATAAGTTTTGCCGCCTGCATCATCGTATACGTTATCTTTTTTCAGCTGATCCAACACGAGCAGCGGATCGATCTTGCCACCCATGGCGTCGATATTGACCATGATGCCAAAAATCGCCTGATGCTGCGGCAGGTAGAAATATTCCCCTTTGACCAGCATCAGCACCTGCGGCATGCAGCCGGATCGATCAGGAGAGAGCCCAGCACAGCCTGCTCCGCTTCCAGGCTAAATGGCATTTTTACGCCGTCAAAGCTGGAAAGCGCATTGATTTCATCCATGCTGATCACCACTCCTTTCTTACCCCCGGTTGTGTAATGGTACAATTTTTGAAAAGCCAAAAGTTTGGACAAAACCTTTGCTTAAAAAGCAGAAAACAAAGTGCGAAAGAAGGCGCTTTCAAGCTTTATTTTCTACCTGTCAGAGTTTTAGGGGTTATTCGCCTACCATCACATAAAGCTTGGCGGTTACGCCGTTATAGAGCTTAATTTCTGCCGGGAAGGTGCCAAAATTTTTGATATCCTCCACTACGATTTTGCGCTTATCAACCTGGATTCCGAACTCCTTGGCGATTAATTCCGCAATTTCCTTTGAGGTGACGGAGCCGAACAGCCGGCCGTTTTGACCTGCGTTGCAGTGAGCTTCAGCGTTTTTCCTTCCAGCTTGGCGGCAGCTTCCTTCGCTTTAGCCGTCTCTGTAGCGATGCGGTAATTTTCAGCTCCTGCCGGTTTTTTAGCTCGCTCATCGCCTGCTTATTCGCCTCCATTGCAAGGCCGCGGGGGAAGAGGAAATTACGGGCATATCCATCAGAGGTTTTCACCATCTCGCCTTTTTTCCAAGGCCTTTTACATCCTGCTTTAAAATAACATTCATTTTCAGAACCATCCTTTCTATACAAAACACGGGTTGCGTCTATTACCTGTTTAGTTTTGCATCTCTTCCGGCCGCTCCTGTGGAGCCTCTTCCTGCGCATTAATCTGCGCATAGAATTGATCGATCACCTGCAACAGGCGAACCTTGCATCGCTGACTGATATATTGCTCAACTGCGCAGCCGCCATTGTCTGATGGCCGCCACCGCCGAGCATTTCCATAATCAGCTGAACGTTCATAGCACCCATGGAACGAGCCGAAATATTGACAATATCCCCCGTCCGGTAAAGGACATAGGAGGACTGTATACCGCTGATATTCAGCATTTCGTCCGCAGCTTGCGAAGCATGATCCGCAGATCCTCGGACTCAATATCGGCAATCGCGATTGCGCAGCCGCGATAGGTATCAAAATTCGAGGTGATGGCGTTGCGCAGCTGGTGATCCTCCATGCTGTTGGAAAACAGCTGCTTAACGCGCACGGTATCCGCACCGCGCCCGCGCAGGTATGCCGCTGCCTCAAAGGTATGCACTCCGGTGCGCAACACAAAATCACGCGTGTCGAGCATGATGCCCGCAAGCAGCGCCTCCGCCTGCAATTATCGATAAAGGGCTTATTGCTCATATAGGCAGAAGCTCCGTTACCATCTCCGATGCGGAAGAAGCTGTGGGCTCATGATAAAAAATAACCGCGTTATCAATGAAGTTGACCGTTTTGCGATGATGGTCAATGACGATCACGGTTTTGACCTTTTCCAGCAACGGCGGATATTCCACAAAATCCGGCCGGTGCGTATCCACCACCACAAGCAGCGTACGCTTGCTCAGAAGCTGCAAAGCGTCGCCCGGCTCCATAATGAAATCCCGCATGCCGCTCTCATCAAGCTGGCTGACCAGTGCCTTTGCAAGCGACTTGCCGCGCGACATAACGATATATGCCGGCTTTTTGAAAAAGTGCGCTGCGCTCCACACACCGACGCAGCGCCCAAAGCATCCAGGTCGGCGAATCGATGTCCCATAATTAAAATGGTATCACTGCCTTCAAACAGCTCTGCGATTGCGGAGGCAACAATCCTTGTGCGCACCTTCGTTTGCTTTTCAACGCTTTGAGAAACGCCGCCGAAAAAGGTAAACTGGCCATGCGTATTGACCGCCGCCTGATCCCCCCCGCGGCCCAGCGCCATATCGAGCGCCTGCCTCGCAGCATCCTCGCACTCGCGCAGCTGTCTCCCCGGCCCACGCCGATAGAGAGCGTCACGCCGGTCAGGCCTTCATATGTATAGGCCCTGACGCTGTCGAGCACGTTAAAACGCTGCTGCATCATTGTTTGCAGCGCCCGTTCTTCCACAACCATCATATAGCGGCTGTTAGCATATTTGCGCATAACGCAATCGAATTGGGAAGACCAGGTTTCAATAATCTTCTCCACGCCGCCAGTGAGGGCGGCCTTCTCGCTATCCCGCAGGCCGTGGGCGATCTCATCCAGGCTGTCCATCGCCACCAGCAATACAGCCGGGCGGCTGGACTGATATTCTTCCGCCTGCTTTTTCAGCTGAGTGTCATCGATATAGTATAGGACAGTGGCCGCATCGCTATGGTCGGAAACACGGTTGGCATAAACGGTATAACGCAGCCCGTCGTATTCCACCGGGACGCTGTCCTGCGCCAAGATCTCTTCCACTGGGACCCCGGAGGTAAACTGGATTGCTCCGGCATCCTCCAGCTTCTTTCCGCCCAACACGCGCGTGCGGAAAAGATCGTTAAACCAGAGCACCTTCCCGCCGCTGTCTACAGCTAGTATCGGCAGCGGGAAGTCCTGCGCCGACTTCTGATCGGGGAAGGAAAGGGAATTGGAAATCTGCAACACAGCCCTTTGGACGCGCCGCCCATGGAAATACAGGTGCAACAGCTCAAACGCCAGGCAGCCAAGCAAAAAGAGCAGCTCCACCGTGGCCAGCTGCCACGAAAAGGCGAAGGTAACGCCTGCAAAAACAAGACATACCCCCAAGGAAATTACAGCCACCGGATACGTCTTCCAGAGATTTTTCATCCAACCCCCCCTTTATAAGGCCAAACAAAAATCGAATATCATTTATACGTCCATCAGGATCGGCAGGATCATGGGGCTGCGCTTCGTGCGCTCATACATGAGATGGGATACCTCATCACGCAGTTTGAGCTTGATGGAGCTCCAGTCATGCACGTTATGAGCGGCGCAATCCTCCAGGATGCGCTGAGCAACCTTGCAGGCATCCTCAATCAGCTCTTCCGATTCGCGCACATACACAAAGCCGCGCGATACCACATCCGGCCCGGAGAGCAGCTCTCCTGTTTTGCTATCGATCGTGGCCACCACAATAATCAGGCCGTCCTGCGCCAGATGCTTTCTATCGCGCAGCACAATGCTGCCCACATCGCCCACGCCATAGCCATCAACAAACACACGGCCGGACGGGACGTTGCCGCTGACGCGGAATTCCTTTTCGGATAGAGAACCTCCACGCCATTATCGGCAATGAGGATATTTTTCGGATCCATCCCCATGCTCAGCGCCAACCCGGCATGCTTGCGCAAATGCTTCTGCTCGCCATGGACAGGGATAAAATATTTCGGCTTGATGATCCCAAGCATCAGCTTTTGCTCCTCCTGGCAGGCATGGCCGGAAACATGAACGTCATACATCTTTTCATAAACAACTTCCGCTCCCAGCTTCATCAGCTCGTTGACTACCTTGCTGACCGTTTTTTCGTTGCCGGGGATCGGATTTGCCGAAATAATCACACAGTCGTTCGGGCAGATCGAAACCTTTCGGTGATCGGAAAACGCCATGCGTGTCAGGGCAGACATCGGCTCGCCCTGGCTGCCGGTTGTGATAATCACCATCTGATCCGCAGGATAGCGGTTCACCATATCAATGCTCACCAGCAAGCCATCCGGCACATGGAGATAGCCGAGCTCCGTGCCGATGGCCACCACGTTTTCCAGGCTGCGGCCGGACAGCGCCACCTTGCGGCCAAGGCTCTGCGCCACATCAATAATCTGCTGCACACGGTGCACGTTGGAGGCAAACGACGCGACGATCAGCCGGCGGTTCCCAGCTTTTGCGAAAAGGCGCTGAAAGGCTTCACCCACCTTCCGCTCGCTTTCTGTGTAGCCCGGACGCTCCGCATTGGTGGAATCGGAGAGCAGGCAGAGCACGCCCTCCTTCCCGATCTCGGCAAACCGGGCAAGGTCAATCATCTCGCCGTCAATCGGCGTCGTATCAATTTTAAAATCACCCGTTTGGATAATGGTGCCCGCCTTGCAGCGGATCGCCAGCGCAACCGCATCGGGAATGGAATGGTTCACATGGATCAGTTCCACATCAAAAGCGCCGAACGGGATGTGATCCCCGGGCTTGACTACATTTAGGCTCGTTGTGTTTAAAAGACCATGTTCTTTAAACTTACCTTGAATCAGGCCGATCGTCAGGCGGGTCGCATAAATCGGGATATTCAGCGTTTTCATTAGATAAGCAAGGCCGCCGATATGGTCTTCATGGCCGTGCGTGATCACAATTCCGCGGATTTTATCGGCATTGCGCTCCAGATAGGTAAAATCAGGAAGAACAAGATCAACTCCCGGCATATCCTGATCCGGGAAAGCGAGACCGCAATCCACCAGGAACATATCGTTTCCGTATTCATACAGCGTAATATTTTTGCCAACCTCGTTGAGGCCGCCGAGAAACGCAATTTTCACCGGCGCAACCTTTTTCGCCGCCTGCTGCCGTTTCCGATTCTGATAATAACGGTGCTCCGCGGCGGCCGGCTTTTTGCCGCGCACGCTGGCATCGATCACTTTATCCTTTGGAGTTTTTTGTGTTTTCGGTTCCTTTGTTTCATTTTTTTGATTGGGCATTCCATCTACTCCTTCTATATTTTATATTTTCACGCAGCACAGTGTGGAACGAAACAGCAAACCATTATCATGCCGGGTTTGTCCGCTTTTTAAACCAATCAGACAAAAACAACCGAAGCCCCTGCCATTTTATAAAACGTCAGAGAGCAGTTTTCGCTTCGGCGATCACGGCCATTTTTCTGTGTCGTTTTCTTCCGACCATCTGGACTGTTTATAAAACCCGCCGTGCCATACCGCAGGCGGGATATGAATCAAGGGTACAATATCACATCGTGCACGGCAAACAAGGGAATCCTTTCTGCTCCCTCTGGCCGTTTGCCGGCTATCTCTATGTTTGCGGCCCTGCCGCACAAATTGCAATTCCCGTCAACCATTCACAAATCCGTTATACCGCAGAAAATCTTTCCACAACATCGCATCGCCCCTGCACGGGGCACACGTTATTTGTAATATTTTACCGCGCCTCGTCCTTTCTGTCAAGTGACATACCGGCGCGAAGTTCATTTTCAATCTGGCTACACAGTTCCTGCGCGGCTTCCATATTGGCCGCCTCCGCTACCAAACGAAGCTTTCTCCCGCTGTGGGAAGGCGTAATCAGCAGGCTCCCATTCCCCCGGCTCAGGGTGATGCCTTCCTCCGCATTCGTCACCTCTTCTCCCTGGGAGGAAAAGAAATCCGCCAGGCGAGAGGGCAGGATATCCACCTCTACCACCTGCCGTGCAACAGAAAAATCGGGCAGCTCTGATAAAAGCTGCGAAAGAGAAAGGCCGCGCTCTTTCATAATTGCCAGAAGCTTGACCGCCATGAAGAGCCCATCCCGCACCCAGAGCTGAGAGGCGCTGACCGTGCGAGCTCGCGCATCGCTGTTATCCGCCGGACTGATGAGATAGCGCAGCACCTTGCGCTCATAGCCTTGAGCAATCGTGTTGAGCAGGCGGGGCGCATCATAAGGCAGTGCAACATCGTGCCCGCTTTGCAGCTCATACAGGGTGCATACAGCGAGCAGACGGTCAAATTCCACAAGCCCCGTTTCCGGCGTGCTAACGCTTAATTTGGTGCCGTGCCGATTCACGTGGAGGACATATCCCTTCTTTACACTCCAGCCGCCCCAAGCAATCCCCCAAAAGCATTGTAATCCGATCGTTTGCGCACTGTACGCGCGCCTGCTGCCCTAAAAGCCCTGCCGGAGCCGTCCGGCACAGCTCCTGCTGATACATCATCTGAATGCTGCTCATATCGGAAACATCCCGACAATTTTCGCTTGCGCAGCGGTTGAATTCTCCCTTTGCAAAGCGCGATTCAATATCCCGCTCCAAGGCGCGCGAGATCGGGAGACCGCCCTCTCCGCAAATCCGGATACCGGCTTCTTCTCCTCCCGTGATGAACAGCCCTACGCCGAGCCCGCAAAAGGATGTGAAAAACGAGAGCTGCGCTTCAAAACATTCGCCAAAATTCCACACATGGCTGCCCACAGATAACAAACCCGACATCAGGCCATAGGCCAACGCCTGAGCGCCTCGCCGCGCATCACATGCTATGCCGACCCGTTTGCCTGCCTTGCTGCTTCCAATCGATGCGCCGATGCGGGCGGCGATTTCCGCCGTGACTTCAATGCCGCTATCTCCCCCTACGCCGCCGTCGTCAAATATTTCATGCCGGACACCGCCATACTTCACATTTTCCGATACAACGGCTCCATCCCCACGTTTTACCAGGCCAAATCAGCACATCTGGGCGCACGCTTGCCCCCGCACCAACAACGGCTTGCGTCCCCACTGCACTGCCCTCAAACATAGAGCCGCCGCGTTTGACCGACGCCCCGGAGCACAAAATAGCTCCGGTGAGCGTTGCATCTGCGGCCAGATAGGCGCTTTCTAATAAAACGGAAAAGCGTGCTTTTGCGCCGGGGCCGACAAAGCAATGGTCATCAATCACACAATCCGGGCCGATTTGCGCACCCGGTGCGATTTCAACGTTCTCCCCGATATAAACCGGTGGAATCAGATGAAAATCCCCTTTTGGGAGTTCGCCCTTCGCAAAAATACCCTGCGCAATTTGAGGTGCAAAGCGTGCCTTCACCTTCCCTGCCAGTAAATCCCGCTGGCATTGCAAATAGGCGCGCAGGTCGCCAATATCACACCAATACCCCTCCGCACGGTAACCATAGAGCGGCATTCCCCGCCGCATCATCTCAGGGAAAAGATCCTTGGCAAAATCAAAAGGCCTCCCCTCCGGCACAAGCGCCAGGCATGCGGGGTCAACGATATAAATACCCGTATTCGCCAAATCGGAAACCGCCTGGCCCCAGCCCGGCTTTTCAATAAAGCCCTCTACGCGGCCATCCTCCTCCAAGCGGACAAGACCATATTCACGCGGGTCTTCCACCTGTGCAGTCACAAGCGTTGCCTGCGCACCGGAGGCGTTGTGGAAGGCCACCGCCTCGCGCAATTGATAGTCGCACAGTGCATCCCCACTGATAACTAAAAATGGCTCCTGAAAGCCCCGCGCCGCGTTTTTTACACCTCCGGCTGTTCCGAGCGGAATCTCTTCTTCTACAAAATGAAGCTGCATTCCGCAATAATTGCCTTGATTAAAATAGGAGGTGACCTCTTGCGGCAGGTATTTCAGTGTTAGATATACCTCATCCACCCCATTTTGGGCGAGCAAATCCAAAATATAACACAATACAGGGCGGCCGCACAGCCGCGCCATCGGCTTAGGAATATTACAGGTCAGGGGCCTGAGTCTTGTCCCCTCGCCGCCGGCCATGACAACTGCTTTCATGAAAAAATTCCTCTCCTCCGAAAAGCGCATGGATATGCCGCGCTTTTCCATCCATTTTTCATTAGTATGAACACAAGCCTAAGCGAATAACCAAAGGAAAAGGAGAAAAAGAGAATTTTATCTTGCTGCCCGAAGTTTCCTGTGCTAGAATACAGCATTCCAAAAAAATTTTGAATTCATTTGTAACCATTTCCGTGTTTCATCCGTTTCTTTGATGAGAGGAGGGAAAGCCGTGCAGCCTGACATTCTGGAGGAGTTGTATCAAAACTATTATGACGCAGCATATGCCTACACCCTATCCCTCTGCAAGAATCGGGAAGATACGGAAGATCTTGTGGCCGACGCCTTTGTTAAGGCTCTATTTTCCTATGAAAACGAAACGGAGCATTTTCAATACTGGCTGTTGCTTGTATGCAAGAATCTCTGGATCGATCGGTTGCGGCACAAGCACAAGCAAATGGAGCTTCAAACAGAGCTGCCGATATACGCCTCGCCAGAACAGTCCCCTGAAACACAGTCGATCAATCGGGAGCGCAACCGCATGCTGCTGCAATGTATCTACTCCTTCCCGCCGCATTACAGGGAAGCGCTGCTACTCTATTATTACGCGGGGCTTTCCACCGGAGAAATCGCAAAAATCACGCAGCGATCAGTAGGCAATGTAAAGACCACGCTTTGCCGTGGCCGCATCAAACTAAAAAAAGCATTGGAGGAAAGCGGATATGGATTTTAAAGCCGCCTTTGAGCGCTACCAAAACGGAACCGCATCGGAAGAAGAAAAAGAATATATCGAGCAAGAGCTCGAAAAAAATGAGCTGATTACCCAATATCTTTTGGAAACAGACGGAATGGAGCTGAACGTCTCTGCCTCGCCGCCAAATGGAGAAGCAACGGACGGATTGAAAAAGATGAAAAAATCGATCAAAAAGCGAAATGTGTGCTTGATTGCCTGTGCTGTTGCCGTAGTGGTATGCCTTGCCCTTTTCGTGCAATTTGCCGCTAAGCCACTGTTAAACCAAATGTTCTATGATCCACAAAAGAGCACATATGAGAAGCAAACCTCAAATTTTGGAATTTGCCTGGCTGCCTACACGGAACTCCATTGCCCTGGAAAGCAGTTTTATCGTTTAACAACAAAAAACACAGGGATCGGCAGCTATGACCTCACCATTACCCGCGGCGATTCGCTGACGGGTGGCCTAGAATATCTGCCCGCAACGTTGCATCGGGGTAAGCTTTCCCTTGCGCAGGAATTTTGGAGCTATCCTATGGCAAACGCCTTTACGCGGGGCGTATCCTATTCGGGCGCAGAGCTTCAAAAAGAAAACCTGCCGGATACGGTTGCATACCTAAAAACGCTACCCGATTATGTGAACGTAAAGGCCGCGCTCTCCTTCCAAAAGGATTTATCCATGGAGGAGCTGGCCGCGCTCCAGATGAAGGATCAAAACAGCCTTCCAATCCTCTGGGTTGCTGTGCGTAATGCCAACTACTATAGGAACGCAGAAATCGGCACGGAAACAACAGATTCCAGCGCAGACGTTACAGGGGCCACCGTTCAAATGAACGACTCTTTCCCTGTCCAGCTTTTGCCTCAAGTTGGTTTTGAGCCGAACGGCACGGGCATCTATTTTGAACAGATCAACAACAGTTACCCCAATTTTGAGCTTTCGCCGCACCTTTCTGATACGGACAGCAAAAAGAACGGTGCGCTATATGAAAGCCATTTTCAAACGCTTTTACAGGTCATGGCGGATCACCCTGATTTTTAAAGACCCTGGAGTCATATGAAAGCAATCTGTCAGACTATTATGCAGCTGTTCAACGCTTTATCAAAGCGAATGGAATCAAAACCTATGGCGTCACCGTGCTGGGCAGTCCATCGGAAATCCTGCAATTTTGTGAGCTGGCCGGCGTTGAGGGAATCTTTGTGGAGGAATTGACGTTCAGCCGCGACTGATGTATCCTTAACAGGAAGAAAGCAAAAGGAGTTGCATTATGCAGACTGGACTTGACCTTGTGGAACTGTTTACAGACGGCGCATGCTCCGGGAACCCCGGCCCCGGCGGATGGGGTGCGATTCTGCGCTGCCGCGGCAAAGAAAAGGAGCTTTCCGGCGGCGAAAAGGAGACGACGAACAACCGCATGGAGCTCACCGCCGTGATCGAAGGGCTAAGGCTCTGAAAAAACGCTGCCACATCAAAATCTACACAGATTCACAATATGTTGCCAATGCAATCACCAAAGGATGGGCCGTTAGCTGGCGGCGCAACGGCTGGCGGAAAGCAGATAAGAAACCCGCGCTCAACGCGGAGCTGTGGGAGGAGCTGCTGAAGCTTTTGGAAACGCAGGAATATGAAATCATTTGGGTAAAAGGCCATGCGGGCCATCCGGAAAACGAGCGGTGCGATCAATTGGCAGTAGCACAATCGCAAAAATTTAGATAATCGCGGCACAGCACAACAGGCAAACGCCCCCTACGCAGAGAAACGAAACCGCGTCAGGGGGCGTCATCTTTTGTGCAAAAGTTGGCGCGCAACGAAAGCCTCTCACACCCTTTCCTCATTGGTTTAGGATTTCCACAATGAATGTATGTTCGAGCAAAGATAAAATCATGACTATTGAAGCAATTTGACGCATACGATTCCTGTAAAAACTCCAAAAAATCGTGTAGCTACCGTCAACATAATCGAGTAAAGGACTGCATATGTAAAATGCCGTAAAAAAGTGGACAAACCCTTGATAATCAAAGGTTTGTCCACAAAAATATTATGGCGGAGAGCAAGGGATTCGAACCCTCGAATGAGCGTTGACTCATTACACGATTTCCAGTCGTGCTCCTTCGACCAACTCGGACAACTCTCCATAAGGAAGCACCGGTCGGTCATTTCCGGTGCTTTGTTATTATATCGGACCAACGAAAAAAAATCAAGGGGTAAATCAAATATTTTTTACTTTATCTTCCGGAAATTCGTGCTGTCAAACCAGAAAGGGAGCCTGCCAAGATCATTCGGCATGCTCCCTTTTGGGGGCTTACTTTTTCTTTTTCATCTGCGCAACTTTTTTATTAAGACTGCAAGGGAAGAAAGCACATGTTCCTCATTGAGCAGCGCCACGATCGCAAAGGCCTCCTGCTCCGTCAACACATGGAAGCTTGTGACAATCGTTCGGATCGGCGCCGTATAGACAGCTTCCAAAAAGTCTCCATATCGCTCGCCTGCTATTTTGCTAGCAGGCCCATAAAACGCTTCCCCCATTTGGTGTCCTTCGCATCCTCCAGACAGTTGTTGATCGTGAAGCGCTCGCCCGGCTCCATCTGTGCCTTTGGCATCGGCTGGCCGAGAAGCGCCTCAAACTCTCCGTCCGGCACCTTTTGCACCATGCCGGAAATATAGGAGGGATACTGCTCAAAATTCGGAAACGCATCGCCGGAAACCTCCACGCGCTGTTTCAGGCGGATATCGCGGCTGGAGGCCCCAATACGAATTTCATATGTGCCGGAGGCGGCTCCCATGCCCTCTTCTGCACATTATAATAGGAAAAGGCGCGCTCATCGAGCGTGATCGTGATCTCTTGCTCATCACCCGGCTCCAGAAAGACCTTTTGAAACCCTTTGAGCTCCTGTGGTGCGCGGAAGCCGTGCTCCACAGGGGCGGCAACATAGAGCTGCGCCGCCTCCGCCCCTGCAACAGCGCCCGTATTTTTCACTCGGAAGGAAACAACCAGCGTATCTCCCTCGCCCAGCTTCTTCCGGCTAAGTTTTAGGCCGGAATAGTCAAACTGTGTGTAGGAGAGCCCAAAGCCGAAGGGGAAAAGAACGTCTTTGTCCGCCTTATCATAATAGCGGTAGCCGATATAAATACTCTCCCGATACTCTACGGTAAGCTGATTTCCGGGGAAATAAGCGGCACACGGGGTATCCTCCAAAGAGAGTGGGAAGGTTTCTGGGAGTTTGCCGCTAGGATTTGCCTCGCCAAACAGCAAATCAGCAACCGCCTCCCCCGCCGCTTCTCCGCCCAGATAGGCTTCCAAAACGCTTGCACGTCCCCCAGCCACGGCATTAAAACGGGAGAACCATTGTGCAGCACAACAACGGTGTTTTTTGCACCTTTGCAACTGCTTTTACCAACTCATTATGCGAGTTTGGTAAGTTGAGATGCTTGCGATCATAGCCCTCAGATTCCATGCGGTCGGTCAGGCCGATAAAAACGACAGCAACATCCGCATCCTTTGCTGTTTGAGCCGCCTGACGCAGCAGCGCGGTATCCACTTCTTCGTTATCAAGAAGGTATCCGGGCGCGAAGGTGAGCTGCGCCTTCCCCTGTGCCGCCTCCCACGCGGAAGTAACGCGATGCGCATGGATATGGGAGCTACCGCCGCCCTGATAGCGCGGCTGCTTTGCAAATTCGCCAAGGAAGGCGACTTTCGCGCCTTCCTTAAGCGGAAGCACATTGTTTTCATTTTTTAGCAGCACCATTGCTTCCCGGGCAAGCTCCCGGGCAATTTCATGATCCTGCTCACGGTCAAAGATGGCCGACCGCTTCCCATCCAGATACCGCTGAGAGGCTTCCAGAATCCGTCGGACGCAGAGGTCCAAACGGGACTCATGCAGCTTGCCGCTGCGCACAGCCCGGATAATCCGCTGCGTGTTTCGCTCCCCGCTGGACGGCATCTCCAGATCGCAACCGCTGCCAACGCCGAGCACACGGTAATTGGATGCGCCCCAATCGGTCATCACAAAACCCTCGAAGCCCCATTCCTTGCGCAGAACGCGGTTCAGAAGCCACTCGTTCTCCGAGGAATATACGCCGTTAATCCGGTTGTAAGAGCACATGAGCGTCCACGGCTTCGCCTCCTTGACAACCATTTCAAAAGCTGCCAAATAAATTTCACGCAGTGCGCGTTCGTCTACCACCGCAGAAATCGACATGCGACGATACTCCTGATTGTTCGCCGCGAAATGCTTGACGCTGGTGCCGACGCCTTTGCTCTGCACGCCGCGCACATAGCTTGCGGCGAGCTTGCCCGTGAGATAAGGATCCTCCGAAAAATATTCAAAATTTCGCCCGCACAGAGGAGAGCGTTTTATATTCACACCGGGGCCAAGCAGGATGGAAACGTCCTCCGCCTGGCACTCCTCGCCTAGCGTTTCGCCGAGCTTCGCAAGCGCATCTGGGTGAAAGGAGCTCGCCATGCCCACGGCGGAGGGGAAGCAGACAGCATCAATACTATCTTTGAATAAACCGCCGTTTGCATCTTCACGTTCCTTGCGCAGCCCGTGCGGGCCGTCGCTGACCATCGTGCGCTCCATCCCCAAACGCGGGCAGTTGCGAATATGCCAGGAATCTTCCCCCGTGAGAAGCGCCGCCTTTTCTTCCAGCGTCATTTGGCTGATGATTTCCGGGATCGTCATGGGATTCTCCCTCCTATCAATATTTTCTGGAAAGCAGGGCCTCGGCCTCTGCTTTTGTGATCTTGCCCGCATTGCAGTCGGACATAATCTGCACGTCTTTATCCCTTAAATTATAAGCAAACAGGAAGCCGATCGCAAGCAGCTGGCCGATGATCGGGACGATAAAGCTCGCCTTCCACATCCCGCTGACCGTCGCCTGGGAAACGGCAATTTCCACTACCTTGTGCGCCTCCGTAGCAGCTTTTTCCGCAGCCACATCATACCCCACAAAGGTGAGCACACCGCCGGTGATAATCGTCGCAACAGCCGCCGTCAGCTTGTTGGCGAATGTCTGGAGGGCAAACGTGATGCCCTCTTTGCGGGTTTCTGTTTTGTAAGTGCCGTATTCCACGCAGTCTTGCGGGATCGCACCCATTAAAATCGAGGCAGAATCGCCAGCACCGCAATCACGACCAGGCAGGCGATGGCCAAAGTACGGTTTTGGTAGCCGACGAACAGAGTGATCGCATTCATCAGAATCGTTGCGATCATGCAGAAGCGATAGACGACGATCTTATCAAACCGCTTGAAAATCTTGCCGGAGAACAGGAACAAAATGCAGATTGGAATGACTGAAATGGCAACGACCATCGACATATATTTCACATCGCCAAGGCAATATTTTGCAACATAAATGAGCATCGAAACCGCAATGCTGCCTGAGATCATGCGATAAGCATAGAAATAGAGCAGATATTTGTTATGGATCAGATACTCCCAGGTGTCCCTCAGGGAGGCCGGTTTTCCAGCACCTCCTCCTTCACTTTATACCGCTCTTTTCCAAAAAGGCTGATCAGCGACATAGCCAGGAAAGAAACCACCGCAACGATGATCGCGGCCTTGAGGTAGCCGTTATTTTCCGCATACGGAACCAAAAACACAGTGGCCAGCGCAGCTGCAAGCGAGCCGCCCACCGTGCCCACGGTCATAAAGCCGGAGCGCTCCTTTACGCTAGAGGTCATAGCGGTCGGCAGAGCGAAAATCGGCGCGTCGCAGAGCGTATAGCAGGTATCCCACAGCAGGTAGGTCACCACAGCCAGCACAATTTGATCGTTGGGCTCATGCCAGCATTGAGGCAAAACAGCGCGATCGTGCTCAATGGGATCAAAATGGTGGAGAGGCGAAGCCAGGGTAAAAATTTGTGTCCCGATTTGAATTTCACCGCATCCACGATGAGGCCGAACAGCGTATCATTCACCGCATCCCAAACCTTGCCAATCGCCAGAATAATGGACACCACCGCCGGAGCCATCAAAACAGAATCCGTGTAATAATACATCAGGCATTGGGAAACGATGGTATACACCAGCCCCTGCCCCAAAAAATAGATACTATACGAAATTTTTTCCCTCGCCGTTGCCTGATGATGTTCGGCTAGGGGCGATACTGTTTCTTTTTCTTTCGCTATTTTCATTGCGCATCTCTCTCTTTCTTTTCTTGACGGAGACGGCTTACGAAATCCATAAGATCCGCCCAGGTTAATGCGTGATACCAGTAATTCAGAGCATCCCGGATTCTGGCGCTCTTTTTCATGTTCCAAACTGCTTCCGGCGCTGGCTCAATCCCAAGCTCGCTGACTAACGGCAGGAAGCGCTTCACGCGGTGCCGGAACGATTGCGCGTCCTTCCCCTCTGTGCCGCACCAGCCTGTTTCGGCCACTGCGGCCATGCGCGGAAAGGCCATATAGCCAACCTTTTTCATATCCGGCATATATTCTGTCCAGATTGGGGTTTCAACGCCGATCGTACTCTCCTTACGATTTTGTTCCGGAAAATAGGGCACATAGGCATACGCCCGATCCAGCGGAATGACGCCATAGCACATGTCAAGATAGTAAGAAAGGTTTGGCGACTGGATGACCGCCCCGCCCGCATTTGCGTGCGCGACGGTGGAGGCGTCGTCCCCGCCGACCCAGTATTGCAGCGTGATCTCCGGGCTGAGGCGGCGCCCCCCTTGAGTGCGTCGTTCCATACGACGCCTCGCGTCCATGGGATTTGAGGAAAGCCGCCATACGGTCTGTGAACCAGCATTGCAGCTCAATCTCGCTTTTGAGGCCCTCCTGCCGCATTTTCCGCTGACAAAGCGGGCAGGCCTTCCAGTGATCCTTGGGCGCTTCGTCTCCGCCCAAATGGATCTGCTTGCCTGGAAACAGTTCCATCACTTCCATGAGGATTGCCTCCAGCGCCGCGTAGGTTTCCTCTTTTCCGGCGCAGAGCGTATCCGCATAAACCCCGCCGCGTGTTTTCACCGCAACCGGCTTCCCGTCGCAGGAATATTCCGGGTAGGCGGAAAGCAAGGCCGATGCATGGCCCGGCATCTCAATTTCCGGAATGACTGTGATGTGCCGCTCCAAGCAGAAGGCGACGATCTCACGGATATCGCTTTTGGTATAGTAGCCACCGTGCGGGCCGTACTCCATTGAACGGCCAAAATTGGAAAAGGGGCGCATGGAGGCAAGCTCCGTGAGCTTTGGGAATGCGCTGATCTCGATGCGCCAGCCTGATCATCCGTCAGATGCCAGTGGAAGCGGTTGAGCTTCATGCGTGCGGCGGCCTCGATGAGTCGCTTCAAATCGGTGACCGGGAAAAAGTGACGCACGCAGTCGAGCATGAAGCCGCGATGCGCAAACACAGGAGCGTCCACGATTTCGCACAGCGGAAGCTTTCCGCCATTCTGCCGCTGAAGCTGCCGGAGCGTTTGCTCCGCATAGTAAAAACCGGCCTGCGTTTTGGCGCGCATCTCAATGGCCTGCGCGCCGATTTTCAGGCGATAGCCCTCTGTCTCTAGGGAATCGTCGCATATTTGTTCCGTCCGCTCCGGACCTCCCTGATAGAAGCCCTCTTCTACCTGTATCTCACGCGGTTTTGGCAAAATTGAATGAATCACGCCAGGCTCCCTCCCTTACTCAGAGAAACAGTGATCAGCTGCACGTCATTATCCGCAATAGCTGTTTCCAGAATGACGCCAGAGCTTGACAAACGAAATGGAATTTCTTCCGGCTTCAGCCGGCTTTTTTCCTCTATTTCAGCCGCCTGCTCCGGCGTGAGCAGATCAGGGGAGCCCATCTCCTGCCACAGGGGCAGCGGATTGCCGTGCGTGCGGTCGATGCGCCAGCGGCGGACCGATTGCACCTCGCGGCCGGTTTGAAGCGTAATTTGAACCGGCTCGGTTGCCCCTTCCTGCATCACATAGGATTGATGGTAAACAAGCAGCTGGATTTCATCCTCGGAGCGGAAAGCGGCGAACTCGACATCCTCATGTGTCGTGGGCAGGATATAGCGCTTATCCCCCAACAACTTGAGCAGGTAAAACGCCCAATAGCTCGGCTTCGGGATTCCATAAATATTCATCAAGCCAAAGGAGCCAGTAAACGGCTGCGGCAGAAAGGTGCTTTCCTCAAAAATATCGGAAAAGCACCAGAAGGAGCAGCCCTCCATGAGATATTGGCAATCCATCACATGCTTGACGATATAGGAGGAAGATTGCGTGGTATCATGCAGAGGCGCAGTGCAGGTGGGGTTCACATTCCACTCCGTATAAAGCAGAGGGATATCCCCCGCCTCCTGCCGCGCCTGCTGTGCCTGCCGGAGCATGGAGTCCTTTTGAATAAGAGGCAGCAGCTGCGGGCGATACATCATTTTACGGATCACCTGCGAAATATTATCGCCCGGGTTTCGCTTTGCTGCGAACAGCATGCGGCTGATATTCTCACTCGTTAAAATCGGCAAACCGATATCATCGCCGGGATAGTGGTGAGTGGAGAGAAAATCAAGCGGCAGCCGCTCCTTCTCACAATAGGCGCGCATTTCGGGCAGCCAGCGGTTCTGCGAGGTGGCGGGGCCGCCCACGCGGATATTGGGGTCAATATCCTTAATGGCGTTGACGGTAGTTTTATAGAGAAGAAAATATTCCGCCTGCGAACCTGTCCAAAAAAAACCGCGTAAATCCGGCTCATTCCAGACCTCGAAAAACCAACTCTCAATTTCCGATTTTCCATAACGGCCAATCAAAAACCGGATAAAATCCTGGATCAGCCGCCGCCAAGCCTCGTATTCCTTGGGCGGCGTGACGTTTCCTTTATAGTGAAATACCGTCCGTTTCCCCCGCCCCATCACAGAGGGCATGAAACCGAGCTCCACAAAGGCTTAATCCCAATCTCCAGCAGCGCGTCATAAACGACAGCAACCTGATAGAACGACCGCGTTTTTACTTTTTTACTGCCCGGCAAAGGTAGATAATCGTGGAAAGAGGTGACAACCTGCATATCGTCATCAAAAATGCCGTGGAAGCGTACCCGTTGGAATCCCAATTCGTCATGCGCCCGTTTGAGCTGCCGCTGATAATCTGCTCGCAGCGCCAGTGCAGCGTGACAGCTCCCGACACAGAACTGCCAATAGCGGTCGTTGGGCCTGGTATCAGCCCTTTCATTTAGCGTAAAAGATTTCATAAAGACCTCCATGCGACTTACATTTTAAACTAGGATGCTTTGGGAACACAATACCCGGAAAAAGTTGGCCATTGCCTGCATGGTCTCCCGGCTCTCCGGCCAATCCGGATGGGCAACATTAAAAATATGTGGAAGCTCTTTTTCCGCATTTTTGGGCCAACAGCGAAACGTGTGCTGCACACCGTGTTGCCTCAGCAATTGCTCAAAAGCGGTGCTGTGCGGTTTTAATGCGCAATCATCGCTGGTGACCAGATAGCAGGGCGGCAAAATTTCCAGCTCAGGGAGCCGCTCTGGCTCCATAGACGGATAAAAGTCACGGCTGCGGTAGTCTTTTCCAAAAAACAAGGGCTGGAGCTTCCCTGCAAAATCCTATGCCGGGTAAAATACATGCCAAAACTCAGGCCAAGGCCAAGCAGCGGAAGGCCAGACGGCTCCACCTGAAACTGACGTTGCAGCCGGGAGCTTTGTTCGATCAGCGCGGCATAGACTGCCAGAAGCGCGCCTGCAGAATCCCCCGTCAAAAAACAGCGTCTTTCTGGATCGATGATCATCAGGTGCTCACTCAGCCAACGAAAGCCAGCAAATAGATCCCGAATTTGTCCATCGAAACGAGTTTGCGGCACCAGCCGGTAATCAAGGCTGGCCACCGCAAAGCCCTGCTCTGCCAAGTGAAGCGTAAAATCGCGGTTGAGCGCCTTCGTCCCATAGATCAGGCCGCCCCCGTGGATATCGATTACCAGCGGAAAATCTCCGCCCTTTGCGGGATAGCAGAGATCCAGCCGGTGTGCCGGATCTCCGCCTGAACAATAGGGAAGGTCGGTATGTAATACGATCTCCGGAGACGGAACCGCGATCGGGTAGCGCTGCGTACGGTCCATCTCATCGAGCTTTTTGGCACAGAATTTCGCGCCGTATTCTAAAATGCCCATTCAAAAGCGCTCCTTAGGCAGTATAATCCATCGTCATCTGGAAGCGGACGTCACATTTAATTTCATAGGATGGGATACTCAGCTTCATATCGCCCTTTACCGTTTGCTGATAAGTAAGAGAGGCTTTTTCAATTTTGCCGTCTGTGGCAAGCGTCACGGTGTATGTGCCGGCACTCAGCGTGGTTTGAATCGACTTCGTTTTGATATTTGCCAGTGGGAACATCGCCTTTCCATAGGCTTTCGCCATGCTGCCAACCTGCTCGAAATTGACGAGGTCGAGGTATCCGCCCGCTCCATCGGCGATGCCTGATCGCCGGATTTCGCTTTCAGGCGGATCGTCAGCACACGCTTGCCGCCGGCTTCCTTGCAGGTCGCAGATTCCACCAAACTCTCCTGTAGGTAGGCAGTGTGACTGCCTTTGAGGCCGTATCTGTGCCGTTGAAAATCGGGGCGGCCTTTTCTTTGTCTTCCACCAAGTCAAACTGTGCATTGTCAAAATTACCCGGCGACCAGAGCTTGCCATAGGTCAGCTGGCGGTTGTATTTCGTGCGTTTGAGGCTGCTCTTTTTCGTGCCTGCTTGGTAAAGAGCCAGCACCTCCGTTTTGCTCAGATCCTTCCCAGAATTCGGTGAAGCGGCCGTATTCTTTTCAGTGGAGGGAGGCGTCTGGCCATTTTGGCTCTGCGCCTCCTCCGTGTCGGCAGGCGTTTGCGCGGAGTCCTCCTCCGGCGCCGTTTCAGACATATCGTCAGCCTGTGCAACGGTTTCGCCCGGAGTAACCTCGGAGAGATTCACCGCAGCATCGCCTGTGCTATCAGGCTCATCGGCCGGCGTATCCTTGCATGCGGCAAGAGAGAATACCATCGCCAGCGCGCAGCATCCCGCCAAAATTTTTGTAAACAATTTCATCATATTTCCTCCATTCAGATTTTCACAAGAAAGCGCTTTCTTATGGTTCGTTTTTATTAATTCCTACTATATTCGAAATAGAGAATCTAAACAATACCCTGATTTATGAAAAAATATCGGTATTTCTTCACAAACAGACACAACATATGCTATAATAACCTCACGTAACACACGAAAGCGAAAATTTTTAGTGTTCGGAAAACATTGAACCATTGATTCGGGCTGCCCTGCGGCTATGCCGCCCATTATGCTATCATAATCAAAACGATTGCCGGGAGGATTCCATATGGATTTAAAGCGCATTTACCAGATGCTTTCCAAACTGGATGCGGATGAAGAGATCGGGTATGCTTATTATCGGCAAACTGGTAAAAATTTGGACTTTTTTGATATGAACCGCATCAAGCTCCACGCGCCTTCCGGTGCGAAGGATTTTGATTTTAGCTATTTGGAATCGGAGGAGGCCGTCCATTCCCGGGCTGAGATGGAGGCTTACATCAACCGAACTGGAGCCGACTTGCTCCACGAGCAGAACCATATTGCGAAGAATTGCAATGTAGAGCTCAACTATGTGCCGCAATATTTGGATATTCCCCCCATCAGCACGATTTTTTTGAAATTGTTTACACTCTGCGTGGCAAATGCGGGCACCGGATCGAAACACAGACAATTGAAATGCAAACCGGTGATATTGTTATCATTCCGCCCCACATCGAACATTTTGTTTTTTCCCTGCCAAAGAGCCGCTCGGTTAACATCAAAATCCGTAAAAGCACCTTCGACCGCGTGTTTATCAATCTCCTGCAAAATAAAACGGTCTTGTCCGACTACTTTGCCCAAACACTTTACTCCCAAAATTATCAAAACTCCTTAACCTTTCACTGCGGGGATGACGCCTTCCTGCTGGAGCTACTACTTTATATGTACGCACAGCAAGAGGAAAACAAACCCTACGCAAACCATGTGATCGACGGGCTGATTACCACCTTTTTTTCCTATCTGATTCAGAATTACGAGGAAAGCGTTAAAATTTCATCCGCCAACACAGGCTAAATCAGCGAATGGTGGAAATTAAATCCTACATTCATTTAAATTACGCTACCACTTCACTGAAACAAACCGCCGAGCACTTTTACCTCAGCGAGCCCTATCTGAGCTCGTTGATCAAACAACAGACTGGGCAATCCTTTTCGGACATGCTCAGGCAAATCCGTATGCAGCATGCCCGCGACCTGCTGCTTCGCACCAATATGAAAATTGACGATATTTGTGAAAGTGTGGGGTATCGGGATACCACGCAATTCATCCGCACCTTTAAGGCAATTTACGGCACAACGCCAAAGCAGTATCAGAAAAAGCAGGGGAAAAATCTTGACTGAAAAACAGCCGCAAGCTGATGGCGCCCACTGCCAAAAGGGCGGCTAAAACAATCACAACAAAAACGCGCTGCAAACCGTTGACAAATCCGGTTTGCAGCGCGTTTTTTATTGAGTTCGTTTTTTTATCATTTCATTATTTCGCTTTCCTGCGGTGCAAAAGCACAAGCACCCCTCCGGCCATAACCGCCGTTAAGGCAAGGGCAATGCCCGCCGTGCTCTCGCTCGTGGCAGGGATATCCGGCTCATCGGCAGAAGCGCCCGTCCCCTCATTCTGTTCCGGCTGGGTCCCCTGCTCCGTTTCATCCTGCTGGCCGGCTAAATCTGGCTTCTGCGTAGCATCCGCTTGCTCTGTATCAGCCTGTGTTTGGTCAGACGAATCAGGCGCATTCGGGTTGCGGCCTCCGGCTGTGACGGCGCCTGCTCCGTTTCATCTCCGGCAGGGTTCTGCGAATCCTCTGCTAAATCCTCCAGCCGCCAAAGCTGCGTCCCATAGAAGGGGTTTGCCGTGCCAAGCACAGCCCGGCGTCCGTAATCGCAAATACGCGGCAGCCGTGATTGTATGGATCGCCAAAACCGTTGCGCGTGATTGCGTCAAAATTGATTCCATCACCGGAAACCAAAAGGTCAAAGCCACGTTCTCCTTTGCTGAGATACTTGCATACGCCGATAAAGTAATAGAAATTATCCACCGTATCCTGGTTGAAAATGCCATCGAGCTTTTCCGTAATGGAATCGGGTAGATATTTCCTCAGGTTTTCATAGAGTGATACGACCTTTTTCAGCAGGGAATAAAACGCCTCGGTGGATGCGAGATCCTCTATGCCGCCCTGATTGAGCAGGCTTGTCATACTGGTGAGCGTGGCGGACATGGAGGAAATGCCGGTTGCGCTCCGGGCCGCCAAGGAACCGCTGCTTTTTAGCAGTTCCAATAGCTTTATGATATATTCAAACTGCGTTTTCCACTCCTCCGGCGAACGTTTCAGAATATCGCCGTTGGTCACCTGCATGAGCGGATATGCAAGGCTGCCAATATCAAAGGTGCCGACATACAGCTTGCCGTTATAGCTCTCCATCCGCCAGACATACTGATTGAGGTTGCTGCCGAGGCCGGCGCCCAAATTCCCTTTCACCTCCGGGAACAGCTGGTTTGCTTCGCCTGCCACCAGATCGATGTTTTCGTTTGCATCCATCCGCCATAGGCAGACGGGAGAATCCAAATCTTTATAAAGCTCCTCAAAATCCATCTGAAGCACGCCGGGCAGCGCGATCATTGGATCATTATAACCGCCGATGTAGAGATAGCCGTCATGCACGATCAGGTTAGCCGCACCGGATCGGTCGGCTCCCAGGCCAAAGGGATAACGGGCCCCGTCCGCTTCATCGCCAATGATCAGGCGGTAAGACCATTCGCCCGTCGCCTCATCTTGTTCCCCGCAGAACATGGCAAACGCCTGTTTATTGCCCGCTTTTCCGGTGACAACCGTGAAATACAGTTTATCCTGGAAGCCGATCATATCCCAAATCGCGCCGCCGAAAATGCTGTCGTTATACATATAAGCGGGTAGTCCAGCAAATCCTCCTGCGTGCCGATCGTTTCAAAGGACGCTTGCCCTGCGGACGGATTTTCAGAGGCCACAATATAGGTTCCATTATCGCCGATCATGCTTGCAATCAGCATACCGTTTACCACAGCCAGCCCACGGATGCCAACCGAAATGAACGGATCGCTTGGGCGCGCACAGGTATATACAACCTGCGTTGCATCGTTATTTTCCGGATCAATCTCCAGAAGATAGGGGCTTGCATCCGCCGCCACGAAATAGAGCTTGCCGTTATAGGTGATCGATGCACGATAACCGCCCATATTTTTGGGTTCTGCCACGAGCTTTACCTCGCCTGTGCGCACATTGACGCGCACCAGAATACTACGCCGTGCGTCGCTCGGATTGTTTTCTAAATCCCCCATATAAAGCGTACCATTGTAAAGCGCATTGAGGCCCGCTTTAAACACTTCCACATCAACGCCGCTCTGCTTGGCCATAATATTGATCGTTGCGTAGATGGCCGCATAGCAGGTGCCCACATACATATAATCCCCATACCCCTGCGCCGACCAGGAATAATTCTGCCCGCGGTCGTTTTCTCCGCTGTCATATTCAATGATCCCGTCAATTTCCCCCACACCGGCATCTGGATGAGAGAATTTCTGCGCTTGATATCTGCTGGTCGGGAGGTATAGGTTACCGTTTGACCGGCCGCCAATACAGATGTACCACCGCATACGATACATAGTGCCAAAAGGATGGCGAGTATCTTTTTCACATTTGTCATTTGCCCTCTACCCTTCTTTTGTTGATTTTGAATTCAACGAATTCCATTACCATCATATCTGATTTTAGGGAGAAGGTCAATATTCTGCACAACATTAATCCTGGAAACGTATTAAAAATATATAAACTGGATAAATAAAGCCTAAACAAACACCAAAAATCCACACATTGGTTGAGATACACAGCATTACCTGCTATAATAAAAGACTTATAGGATACGCGAAAGCAAAGGGAGGGTTTTCTTTGACAATCCTATATGAACTGGGAGCAAACCTGTATGTAAATATCACCAACCGGTGTCCCTGCCGCTGCACCTTCTGCATCCGCCAAAAATCAGATGGTGTAGGCTCCGGGGCGAATCTCTGGCTGGAGCATGAGCCAGATTTTGACGAGGTGATCCAAGCGTTTGAGCAGAAGGAGCTCTCCCGTTATCAAGCGGTCGTATTCTGCGGATACGGCGAACCGCTGGAGCGTATAGACTTGCTGATTGCGGTGTGTAAATACCTCAAAGAAAAAGACCCGGACAGTGTGATCCGGGTCAATACCAATGGTTTGAGCGACCTCATACATGGCTTTCCCACAGTGCGCTTGCTCAAGGGCCTGGTGGATTCTGTTTCGATCAGCTTAAACGCGCCGGACGCCGCCTCTTATAACCGATTGTGCCGCCCAAGATTTGGGGAAGCCGCCTTTGATGCAATGTTAACCTTTGCTAAGGAATGCAAACACCTGCTGCCGGAGGCCATTCTCTCCGTGGTAGACTGCATCTCAGAACAAGAGCTGAAAGCATGCCAAGGGGTAGCGCGGGAAGCCGGCCTTCCCCTTCGCGTACGCGAATATGCGGAATAGCGCTATCAGAAACGTCGCTATTTAAATTTACGCAGGTTTGCCGCAAAAATTCCTCCCAGCGCGCCGCACAGCAGCATGACGGCGGCCATGATGTAAAAATGGGCGCGACCGAACCATGATTTGCCGCCAACGCCATGATGCAGGCAACTGCTGTCAGCGGAAGCGCGGCCAGAATGCCGAAGGGAAGACCCTTTTTATGAAACGGCCTCGTTACAACAAAGCCGGATAAAAAAGTGGCAAAGCAGCATGCTAACAGGCCCAAAATATAAACGACCGCTCCTGTAAGGTCAGATTTTACGATAATAGAAGAAAAAATTGCCATCATTAAGAGCATAACAATCATGCCTGCTACAAAGCCCACCAAAATGCGCAGGATCAGCGCGCGCGCTTCGTTTTGCTCAGATGCATTTTTCTTTTTCCCTTTGCTCATAAAAAATCCCCCTCACATTCTCTGATAAAGAATATGAGGGGAAATTCAAGGATATGCCGAATTTATTCTTCGTCTTTCTTCGCCTGTGCAGTCTCTTCCGCTTTTGCGGTAGAAACCTCGTCCAGATCTTTCTTTCTGCCGCGGCGTTTTTTGCCGCCTTCCTCGGCGGAACGCTTTGCACGCTCCTCCTGCGCCTTAGCCTGTGCGGCCTCGCGCTCAGCGGCAAGCTTCTCATTCGCGGTGTTATTGGTCTGCACGGCCCAGCGCGCGATACGCATCTTATTGCGGTCTGCGCCGGTTTCAATAATCAGGGAATCCTCTTTGACCGTAACAACACGGCCCATAATCCCGCCGATTGTTGTGATTTCATCGCCAACCTGAAGGCTATCGCGCATCTCCTGCTCTTTTTTCTGCTGCTTCTTCTGCGGGCGAATCATGACGAAATACATAATTGCGAACATGGCAACCATTAAAAGGATCATGGTAAAGGGAGATGAGGATGCCGTACTGTTGCCTGAAGTTAATAAATGGAATGCTGTCATTCAATTGCTACCTCCGTGATTTTTATAATACTGCTATTATACCTGTAACAAAACGAATATGCAAGCATCAAAATACAGATTGTACTATAAAAAGAGCGCAACAAATACAGACGCGCAAAAAGGAGGAATCCATGGAATACTGGGAAGTATGTAATGCCTGCGGCGACCGAACCGGCCAAATCCGGCCCAAAGGCGCCTTTTTCGGGCCCGGTGAATATCACCCGGCGATGGAAGCATGGATTAAAAATAGCCGGGGCGAAATTCTGATCCAGCAGCGCAGCGTAGAATGTGAGATCTTGCCGGGTGCCTGGGGATTAACAACCGGGCGGATGATTGCCGGAGAAAGCACACAGCAAGGCTGTATCCGGGAGATCAGGGAAGAGCTTGGCCTATGCGTTACCCCCTCTCAAATTCAATTTTTAAAAAGGATCCCACGCGGAGAACTATTGTGGGATATTTATTTGGTGCAGGATGATACGCCCAGCGAACGCCTACAGTTACAGGCAGCGGAAGTGGCACAAGCAAAATGGGTGTCTCCCCGTACGTTTCGTTTCTTGTTGGAAACGGGCAAACTATTTTGGTATCCAGAGATTGAAGAAATTCTATCGATGGTGGAGCGACATACGAAAACCGGGCAGCATAAAATTGGTTAAGGAGTGGCTGCAATGCAATTCATTATAGAGAATCATAAAATTTATGCCCAAAATGAGGCCGGGGAACGGCTTGCCGAAGTGGATTTCCCCGCATTGGACGAAAATACGGTTTCGATTGACCATACGTTTGTAGATCCATCGCTGCGCGGCCAGGGCGTGGCGGCGACGCTTATGAAAATGACAATCGAAGAACTCCGGCGATCGGGCAGGAAGCCGTGCCCGTTTTGCTCCTTGCACAAAAATGGTTTGACGCACACCCAGAGCAAGCGGATTTACTTGTCAACCAATCCCTATCGGATAAAGCGGAGCTGTTATAAAACGCCTCTTCACAAAAATTGTAAAAAGGCGTGGTTTCGGGCGGATATTCGGCCCCATTAGCGTGTATCCTGCCCTCAAATTCAGTTCAAAATTTATTTTCATGCGGCAAAAATGCATTTGAGGTTACATTCCCCATTCGATAAAAAAGACCGGACGCTCCTGGGGAGCGTCCTAACAGGGATCAGAAACACATTGCTTTCGCATGCTGCTGTTTTTCAAGCAGACCCTGCTTCCTCCCTGCCAACTATAGTATGTGAAGCGCTGCATGGGAAATGCCAGGAAAAAAGCGCCGTAAAAAAATGGATCAATCCGAATTTTATATGGGAACGGGAAGCTACATTCCGAAACACCAGCAGGTGCAAAAATAAAATATGTAGCAAGGAAGAAAAAATTCCCGTAATGAAAATTCATTGCGGGAATTTTTGTAATAGAATCAAAATTTCTCAAATTTACAGCACGTATCGAGCTTAGCCTGCCATTTCCGCAAGGCTTTGCTCCAGCATCTGTATTTTTTCTTCCAGCTTAGCCGCTGCATCGCGCTGATTCTGCACGATATGCGCCGGGGCTTTCGATGTGAACTGTTCATTATGAAGCTTTGCCTGCACGCCCGCAAGCTGCTTTTGTGTATTCTCCAGCTCTTTTGTCAGGCGCGCCTTTTCCGCCTCCAAATCCACCAGCTCGCCCATCGGGATATAGAGCCGTGCGCTATCCGCCACAATCAACACAGCGCCGGGAATTTCGAAGGTGGAACCAACCGTCACCTCAGAAGCATAGGCAAGCCGCTGGAAAAACTCAGCCGCGCCGCGGAAGGTAGCCTCATCCGCCGTTTCAATATAGACATGCGCCTTTTTGGAAGGCGGAACATTCATTTCGCTGCGGCGATTGCGCACTGCGCGAATTGCCCGCATAATACGCTCCATCTGCGCCTCCTCCGCAGAGAAAGCAAGCGAAGGATTATAAACCGGCCACGGGGAAACGAGGATTGCCTCGCCTTCATGCGGAAGGGTCTGCCAAATCTCCTCCGTGATGAAGGGCATGAACGGATGCAGGAGCTTGAGCGTATTGCTCATCACATAGACGAGCACAGCCTTGGCCGGCTCCGCAGCTTCCCCGCCCTGCTGCAGGCGGATTTGGCAAGCTCGATATACCAGTCGCAGAACACGTCCCAAATGAAATCATATAGCTTCTGCACCGCCATACCGAGCTCGAATTTCTCAAGGTTATCCGTCACCTCTTTGACGACGGCGTTAAACTGGCTCAGAATCCATTTATCCTCCAGTGCCAGTTCCTTCGGCAGATGCGGCGCCGGCTCATTCTCGTCGAGATTCATGAGGATAAACCGTGCCGCGTTCCAGATCTTATTGGCAAAGTTGCGGCTTGCCTCAACCTTTTCATCAGAAAAACGCATATCGTTGCCCGGGCTGTTGCCTGTGGCCAAAGCAAAGCGCAGCGCATCCGCGCCATACTGCTCAATCACTTCCAACGGGTCAATCCCGTTGCCAAGGGATTTAGACATCTTGCGCCCCTGCGCATCCCGCACGAGGCCATGGATCAGCACGGTATCAAACGGTTTCTCCCCGGTGTATTCGCATGCGGAAAAATCATGCGCGCCACCCAGAAGAAAATGATGTCGTAGCCAGTTACCAGCGTGTTGGTCGGATAATAGTGCTTAAGCTCCGGCGTTTCATCCGGCCAACCGAGGGTAGAAAACGGCCAAAGCGCAGAGGAAAACCATGTGTCAAGCGTATCCGGATCCTGCACAATTTTTTGAGAGCCGCACTTCGGGCAGGCGGTTGGCTCCTCCCGGCTGACAATCAGCTCGCCGCAATCCGGGCAATACCAAGCAGGAATCCGATGGCCCCACCAGAGCTGGCGGGAAATGCACCAATCCTTGATGTTATCCATCCAATTGAAATAAACCTTGCTCATCCGCTCTGGAATAAATTTCACAGTGCCATCGCGCACGATATCGATCGCGGGCTTTGCAAGCGGCTCCATTTTGACAAACCACTGCTTCGAAACGCGCGGCTCGACCGTTGTGTGGCAGCGGTAGCACGAGCCGACATTGTGCTTCATCGGCTCCACCTTGACGAGGTATCCGCCTTCTTCCAGGTCTTTTACAATCTCTTTGCGGCACTCGTAAATGTCCATGCCCGCATATTTGCCGCACGCTTCTGTCATATGGCCGTCGTCCGTCATCACATTGATGACTTCGAGACCATGGCGCAGGCCCACCTCAAAATCGTTCGGGTCGTGGGCTGGCGTAATCTTCACTACGCCGGTGCCGAAATCCATTTCAACGTATTCGTCTGCGATCAACGGGATTTCCTTATTCACCAGGGGGAGGATCAGCTTTTTCCCCACTAGGTGTTGATAGCGCTCATCATCCGGATGGACGGCCACAGCCGTATCGCCGAGCATCGTTTCCGGGCGGGTGGTTGCAAGCTCAACATAGCCGCTGCCATCCGCAAACGGGTAGCGCACATGCCAAAAGGAGCCATCCTTCTCGGCATACTCCACCTCCGCGTCAGAGATCGAGGTTTGGCAATGGGGGCACCAGTTGATAATACGCTCGCCGCGATAGATCAGCCCCTTCTCATACAGCCGGACGAACACCTCGCGGACAGCCTTTGAGCAGCCTTCATCCAGCGTAAAGCGCTCACGCTCCCAATCGCAGGAAGAGCCAAGCTTTTTAAGCTGCTCCACAATCCTGCCGCCATACTGTGCCTTCCACTCCCACGCGCGCTTTAAAAAGCCCTCGCGGCCAAGATCCTCCTTGGTTAGGCCCTCTTTTTTCATCGCCTCAACAATCTTTGCCTCCGTGGCGATGGACGCATGATCCGTGCCAGGCAGCCACAGCGTATCATACCCATGCATCCGGCGGAAACGGATCAGGATATCCTGCAACGTTTCATCGAGCGCATGGCCCATGTGAAGCTGCCCCGTAATGTTGGGCGGCGGGATCACGATGGTGTACGGCGTCTTCTCCGGGTCGAGCTTTGCATGGAAATAATGCCCGTCTAACCAGAACTGATAGATGCGGTTTTCCACATCCTGCGGGCTGTACTGTTTGGCCAGTTCCTTTGCCATCCTTTGATTTCCTCCTCAATCCGCGCTTTCACGGCGGACTACGGTCATTTTCTATTTATTATCCCATCTGACCATTCGTTTGTCAAGAAAAAAGGCGGCGCCTGTTCCCAAGGTGGCCAAACCAAATAAGCAAACGAAACAATGTGTTTGATCACACCGGCTCAAGCAATAAATTGTATAATTTGCTTAATATGACTGCAATATGACTGCTTTTTTCGTGCTTTTCTTGTGTTTTTTTTGCAAAAACGTGTATGATATTTTTCAGAAAGACAAAACTGTATGCACCAAGGAGCACCGTTATGGATATCAAAAAAGACGACTTGCTGATAAATCCCCCCAAACAATTCCGCCCAATCTCCCTTTGGGCCTGGAACACACGCTTATATAAAGAAGAAACAGCCCGGCAAATTGCGCAGATGGACGAAGCCGGAACCGGCGGCGTTGTGATACACGCGCGCGGAGGACTCCGCACCGGCTATATGGGCCATGAGTGGATGGAAAATATACGCATGGCGGTGGCCGCCTGCCAAAGGCATGGATGGATATATGGTGCTATGATGAATATGGCAAGCCAAGCGGCAACGCAGCCGGTTCGGTGAGCGGAATGGGCGAGAAATACCAGCAAAAATACCTGCGCTGTTCCATAACGCCGCTGAAGCAGGGCGTGAAGCCCATTGCGAGCATCCCGGTACACGGCCGCCTTTACTACTTTTATTATGAAGTGAACGAGAATTATGTGGACTTTCTGGAGCCCAAAGTGACAGAGGCCTTTCTGCGCAGCTCCATCAGCAGTATAAAAGGCGATTAGGCAGTTATATAGAAAGTTTGGCGGGATTCTTTACAGACGAGCCTCAGATTTCAAGCGGCGGCTATCCTTGGACGCCTTCTCTGCCTGCGGAATATCAAAAGCAATATGAGGAATCTCTTCTGGAAAAGCTACCGGATCTTTTTTTTTTCACAGTGAAACGGCTTATAGAACGCGCATCCGCTTCTGGCGGCTCATCACCGAGCTCTTTGCAAAGCGCTATACAAAACAGGTTGCCGGATGGTGCCATGAAAATGGATTGCAGCTAACCGGCCACCTGGCCTATGAGAAAACAATGACCGGCCAGCTCACTGCAAACGGCACATGCATGCCACAATACGCCTGTTTTGATATTCCCGGCATTGATTGGCCTGGTCGCCGCGTCTCCGATTGCCTGACCGTCTTACAAGCCGCCTCCGTTGCGCACCAGCTTGGAAAGCGGCAGATCCTGAGCGAATCCTTTGCCATGTGCGGCTGGAATGTCAGCTTTGAGGAGCTGCGCCGGATCGCGGAATACCAGATGGTGCATGGTGTTACGCTTTTATGCCAGCATCTGGCGCCTTACAGCCTTGGGGGTATTCGCAAGCGGGATGCTCCGGCTGCGCTTTTTGTGCAGCAGCATGGTGGAAGGAATACCGCCATTTTAACGATTTCATCAGCAGAGTCGGAATGCTTCTCACGCTGGGGAACGTCCATTTCAGCGTGCTTGTGCTGCATCCCCAGCAATCTGCCTGGGCGCTTTATGACGGCAGTGAAACAAGCAGGGCGGAAATCGACAGGCTCAATAGTGCCCTGCGTTCCACCGTTCAAACGCTGGAGCATGCGCAAATTCCCTTCCATTTAGGAGACGATCAAATGCTCAGCCAGCATGCCAGCATAGAGGGCAACCGCCTCTGTGTGGGCGCCCAGCGCTACCGGGCGGTTATCATCTCCCCATGCCTCTCGCTGGATGCCCGTGTGGCTGCGCTGCTCGCGCAGTTCGCCCAAAACGGTGGGACCATCCTCTGTGCTGAAGCCGAAGAGCCCAAAGCTCAGGCCGCAGTCGGCATCCCCTACCTGTCGGACGGCGTTTCCTGCGCAAATCTGCGGCGGCTTGCCGGAGGCTTTCTCCGCGTTCCACTACACCAAATTGCACAAGCGCTTCCTTCCGGCTGCCGCCCTTTTTCTCTAAAGCGGCCGGACGGTTCCCCCGCCGTGGGCATCGCTGCAACCGTTCGTGATTTTGACCGAGAAGGCGTGCGCATGTGTTATTTTGTAAACCTACAGGCGC